>Ga0310786_10000171_pt1 | contig 110572 bp, 88 predicted proteins | sample AusTroGonzalo_MG_FD_203881 | JGI IMG/M metagenome (GOLD analysis project Ga0310786, IMG submission 203881) | Bovine rumen microbial communities from tropical cattle in Woodstock, Queensland, Australia - Gonzalo_03 (v2) (version 2) | ecosystem: Host-associated > Mammals > Digestive system >... | reverse complement strand
CACGGACGCCGCGCCGTAGATGTTCCCGGAGAAAGTGCCGGCTTCGATCTCGAGCGTGATGTCGCCGCCCGAGGTCACTTCTCCGGTCTTGTTGTAGTTAGCAAGAGCGCCAGCATAGAAGTCTTTCGCAAAGCTACCGCTTGTGATCAGCGTCTCAATCTCGTTTTCGACCGTGCCGAAACCGCCCGCGTAGCCCGCACCGGAGAGATTCGCGCCGTCGAAGGTGAGTTTCACCGATCCGACGCTCTTGCCCGCCTCGGCGCCCGCGGCGAGATTCTGGATCGTGCCCGACTTGGCGTCGATGTTGACGGTGCCGGCGAAGTCGACGCCCGCGCCGAAGATCGATCCGGTGACGCTGCCAGCTACTTCCAGCCACGCGTCGCCCGCGAAGTTCTCCGTCACGAGCGTCGTGCCCGCTCCCGAGGTCCACTTCGCCGCGCGGTCGTTGGTGCGCAAGCTGGTGTAATTGTCGCCGCTCAACCCCGCCGCCGCACCGGTCGCTACCGTCAGCGCGGTGGTCGTGATGGTCGTACCGTCGAAGGCGTAGGTGACTTCGTTCAGCGCGTCCGCGTAACTGCCGTTTGCGGCGATGGCGTTTTCATAGAGGCCCCAATTCTGCGTGACGCCGGTGAAGGTCCCGGCGGAGCCGAGCGCGTAGGTACCGACCGCCTCGACGCCCGTCGCGAAGATCGTGGTCGAACCAGCCACCTTGGAGAGGTCGATCTGCATCGTCCCGGTGTTCTCGAAGGCGAGCGTCAGATTGTTGCCGGTATCGGCGCCCGCGGCGAGATCAATCTTGCCGCCGAGGTAGAGCGTCGTGTTTTCCGCATGACCGGTATTGTTGACGGCGAATTTACCGCCCCTGACGACTGTGTTGGTCGCCTTGGCGGTACCGGAGACGTTCATGATGCCCGTGCCTTCGAGCGTCACGTTGTCCAGCGTTCCGGTCGCGCCCGCATTGCAGACGATTGCGCCCGCGCTTACGACCGCGCCGTCCACCGACGCCCCGTCGAAGCACGAGATGCGGATGTTGCCGTTGTTGAGCTCGACGTCATTGACGAGGATATCGTCGCCGATGGAGAGCTTGAACTCGGTGCCGGGGGTGAAGCCCGTGACGACGCCGTTCTTCACGGTGGCGGTGAGCGCGGTGTTGCCGTAGGAGATATTGTCGATGGTGGTCTTCGAACCCGCGATGGTCGCGCCCGCGCCGTCCTTCTCGAACTTGAAGGTCGCGCCGTCGGTGATCTGAGCGTTGACGAGCTTTCCGCCCGAGGAGACGATGACTCTGCCGCCCGTGGCGTGGACGTCGTTGACGGTGGCGCGGCCGAGGACTGCTCCGCTGATGTTGAGCTCCTGCACGGTCAGCGTGCCGCCCGTCTGCTCGACGCCGTTGATCACGCCGCCCTTGGCGTTGATGGCAGCGGTCGCGGAATCGCCTTCGAGGGTGACGCGGTTGAGGGTGACGCCGGACGAGAAGGTCACGCGGCCGCCGTCGCTCACATGGACGTCGTCGGCGACGCCGGCGGAAAGCGACAGGAAGGCGTTGTCCTTCACGGTGGCGCCGCTCAGGGTGCCGCCGTACATGATGAGCCGGGCGTTGTTGACGGACGCGGCCGCTTCCGTATCGCCGATCAAGGTGGCGTTGCCGACGAGAGCGCCGCTATTGATGGCGAGCGTGGTCTTGTCGCCCTTGAGCGTGATATTTTCGATTTTTCCGCCGTAGGCATTGACGGTGCCGCCCGAGGACATCGTCACGTCTTTGAATGTGCCGTTCGAAACGTTGACGGTACCGCCCGAGATGGTGTAATTTTCGCCCAATCCGGCGGAAACGTACATCGTGCCCTTGTACTGGGTGGCTTCGCGCACCGTGCCGCCGCGGATGGCGTACTGGGTGCCGTCGAAGGTGATCCCCGAGGCGAGAGCGCCGGTGGAGACGAAGGTGTAGCCGCCGGTGCGGAACTCGAAGTTGCTCAACACCGTGCCGTTGGAGGCGATCAGCGAGGCGGGGCTGCCTTCAGTGTGACCGCCGATGATGGTGACGTTGCTCGTCATCGCGCTGGCGACGTTGTTGTTGTCGCCGCTCACGACGAGGTTGTTGATCTGCCCGCCGCCGCTGATGTAGACTCGCGCGCTGGTGCGGAGGTTGTTGACGGTCGCGCCCGCCTGGATCTCCAGATAGTCACGCATGCTGTTGGCGCTGACGGTGGTCCACTTCTGGACCTCGACGTCGTTGGCGACCGCGCCCGCGGAGAGGACCATCGACCCGCCGGAGGCGACGAAGACGATGTCGTTGGCGACGCCGCCGTTGGAAACGTGGATCCTGCCGAGCGACTCGACTTCGACGCCGCGGGCTTCGCCGCCGCGGACGAAGAGAGCTTCGGCGGAGAGTCTGCCGCCCGAAACGAGGCCGCCCTGAGAGGCGATGGTTTCGCCGCCGTTCATGGCGACGCCGCGCACGGTACCGTCCTGATACGCTACCATCGTACCGCCGGTGATCGTGCCGCCGCTCGCAAGACCGCCAGAGACGCGCACGGTGCCGCTGGTGATGTTGGCGCCGGTGAATTTCGCTCCCTCGAGGATGCCGACGACGGAGCTCGTGATCTCGGCATTCTCGATGGTGATGCCGTCGCCGAAGTTGTAGACGTTGTTGGGGCCGAAGATGCCGATCTGGAACCCGGTGCCCACGCCGTTGACGATCTTGGCGTTGGCGCCGAAACGGTAGCCGGTGGTGTTCCAATGGTAGATCGTGCCCATGTTGGTCTCAGCGCCGGCGATGGTCGCGCCGGTGGCGTTGAAGAAGACGTCGCCGTCGGCGGCCTGAAGATTGCGGACGTAGGCGTTATTGGCGATCTGGATGGCGCCGGCGACCGTGGTGTCGTAAACGGCGCCGCTGACGATGACGGAAGCGGAGTTGTTGACGTTGATCGTGCCGCCGCTCATCGTGCCGCCATTTTCGAGCAGGAACGTGCCGCCGTCGAGCGTCGCGCCCGAGACGAGGCCGCCCTTGGAGACGGTCATCGCGCCGCCGGTGACGGTGCCGCCCGAGGCGACGCCGCCGCTGGCGAGTTTGAGCTGGCCGCCCGAGAGCGCCGCGTCGCGGATCACCGCGCCGGAAAGGATGTTGACTTCGCCGGTCGCGCCGAACGCGATCCTGGGGGCGTTGAGGGCGATGCCGTCGCCGAAGTTGTAGTTGCTGGTGGTGGTGAAGACGAAATCGGTCCCCACGCCCCCCGTGACTGCAGCGTTGGCGCCGAAGCGGGCGATGCCGCCCTGACGGATGTTGGTGTTGGAGCCCTTCAGGGTATTGTTGCCCTTGTTCCAGTTGATCGCGCCATTGTCGGTGACGGTGATGTTTTCGAGGGTGATGTTGCCGTCGCCCGTCATGTAAAGGCTGCCGCTCGTGCCGATGACGCCGTCGACGATGTCGATGTCGGAGATGGAGAACTGATAATAACTGCCGACCTTGGTGAGGTTCATGCCGCTGATCACGCCGTCGACGACATGGAAGTTCGCGCCGAGTTGCCCCGGAGTGGTGGCGCCTTCTTCGATGACGGTGTTATGCCCGGCGAGGATGCCCATGTTGGTCATGGTCATCGTGCCGCCGGCGCTGACGACGCAATCCTGGAAGACGACGCGGTTGTTGCCCAGCATGGAGCCACCCGACTTCACGGTCGCGCCGCTGATGACGATGTTGAATTCGGCGGCGGTATTGTTGGTGGCGGCGCTCAATACGCCGCCGCTGTTGACGGTGATGCCGTACGCCTTGATATTGACGTTGTCGGTACCGGAACCCAAATACAATTTGGCGCCTTTGTTCACGGTGGCGCCGGAGACCACTGCGCCGCCCAAAAGTTGTACGGTGCCGGTGTTGAACGTGCCGCCTTCCATCCTGCCGCCGGAAAGGATCCCGACGTTGACGCTGGTCGTGATGGTCGCGTCCTTCATGGTGATGCCGCTGCCGAAGTTGTAGGTACGTCCGGCAACGGCGTTGGCGCCGAATTCGAACCCGGTCGCGAGCCCATTGACGATCTTGGCGTTGGTGCCGAAACGGTAGCCGGTGGTGTTGTATATGTAAAGTTTGGCGATGTTGGTGTTCTTGCCTTGGATGGTGATGGTGCTCGCGTTGATAAGCACGATCGCCTCGGGGTCGCCCGCCTGCAGATCGACGATGGTGTTGCCGCCGTTGATGTTCAACGTGCCGCCCTTGGTCGCGGAGGCGCTGGTCACGGTGGTGTTGGTGACATTGATCCGACCGCCGGAAGTGACGAGCACATAACTGAGCGTCGCAGCGGCGGTGGTGTCGGTCAGCGTCATCGCGTAGACGTCGGCGCCGTAAGTGTCGGTATTGGCGATGACGACCGGGGCTGCGGCGGTGCCTGCGAGGACCGTGGTTTGAGTGTAGTCGGCAGTTTGACTGGGGTTGGTGTAAGCCATGTTGATTCTCCTTTGCGACTAAAGGTTGATTATTTACCTTGATTTCAGCTCTGCCATATGTTTTTTCGGATGCCTGTTCGATGCTTCGCCCCGCCGCCTCCACGACCGGGGCATAATACTCCATATTATGTCATTGATAATATTATACCGAAAAATCGATTTTTTTGCAACATAAAAAAGTTGCTTAAAAGTTCCGCAAAATTGCTTAAACGTCCACGCCGGCTTTACAGAGGGTCGCCCTCCTCGCCGACCCGCCACCATGGTGCGGAGGAAAAGCCTTTGGGCGCGAAGCCGATATTGTCGATCCGGATTTCCACCGGCGCGTCTATCGAGTTGAAGAAAAAGCTGATCGTCCGCCGGTTCGCCAGATACGGGTCTTTGAGCCACTGCGGACTCGCGTGTTTTTTGATCATCCAAAAGGGCATGGTCATCCGCTGCCACTTGCCTTCGAGCTGCGCCCAGCCGAAGGTCCCGTAAAGGATGCGGTTCCTGAACCGGTTCTTTTGTCCCGGGCGCACCTGCGTCAGGTAATCCGACGCATGGTGGAACCCCTTGCCCCCGTTGAGCGAGAAGCGGATGTCCATCGTGCGCGCGCCGAAATCCGGCGTGACTTCCACGTGCGGGATCGTCACGTCGACGCGGAGGAAATGCCCCTCGACCTGATGCCCGGTGTACTCCCCTGCCGGGATGTATATCCGCAACACCTTGCCCGGAGTGATGGCGGTCGGGTCGTCGACGATGCCGATCTCCATCACCTCCTTCATCGAGCCCGTCACCTCCACCCGGACGGGGTCCATGCCGTTTTCGAAGTCGGCGAGGATGGTCGGCTTCGGCTCCACGCCGTCCTTGACCCCGCTGCGCTTTTTGAGCATCGATGGGGTGAATTTGGCGACCTCGGGGAAGGACTTGTCAGCGCCGCGGACCGACGCCGCGAGCATCGCAAGCGAGATGCCGTCCTCTTTTGTGGTGCCGAAGAAGATGCTTTTCACCGGCTTTTCGGGGTGCGGGTTCTTGAGGTCGAAGATGCCGAAGGTGTAGTATTTATTGTCCGCGTCGATGCCGCGCACCGCGAAGCGCATGTCGTTGCCCGAAAAGGCGCGGTTCCAGTCCGTCACCGACTCGCGGTAGCGGAGCATGGTGCGCTCTTTCGTTCCGTCCGCGTAGACGAGGTCGATCGCGCCGACCGCGGGGTAGGTCCAGCGCTTGTTGCCGTAGAAGCGCGCTCCGATATACGCCATTTCGTCGTACGAGCGCGAGCAACTGAGCAGAAACGATATTTCATTGAATTTCACACCGTATGCCGGGATCATCACCGCGTGGCGGCCGCCGTTCTGTTTGTCGCCCGTAAGGCGGACGGCGTAGTATCTGCCGCCGGGGGCGGTCGCGAGCTCGAAGTGCTCCGGCAAGGCGGAGAGTGCCCGTTTGAGCTCTTTTGTCTGCGCGTCATCGGTAAAATGCGGGAACTTGCCCTGCGTGCCCGACAGCTCGGCGTTGAAGCTCGCGTCGAGCGGCAGCGGTACGGCTTCGCCCATCCCCGGACACGCCTTTACTCGCTCGGGATGCGTGAAGCGCATCATTTCGAAGGCGGCGTCGTAGCCCAAGTCGCCGTAGAAAGTGTCACGGACCTTCCAAAGGTAGTCCGCGCCGATCACCACGCCGCCGCGGCTCTCCGGCGTTTCGTTCTTGAGCTTGGCGAAGACGCCGCCGTCCGAGTAGTACCAGTAGGTCAGGTTGCAGGCGTTTTTGCCGTACTTTTTGACGAGGTGCGTCATGTTGTAGACGTTGAGCGGCTTGCCGCAGACCGCGTTGCCCATCATCTCGAAGTCCTTGAAGAGCGCGAACTCCTCTTCCGGCAGCTTATCGTTGTAATTCCACCAGCGTATGACCGTTTCCGGACGCAGCTGTGTGCGGAACCAGTCGCCGAGTTTCCACATTCCGTTGTTGGCGAAGGAGTCCTGACACACGATCATTTTGACGCCGCGCGCGTCGAGCACGCTTTCCACAAAGCGCAGATAGTCGGCGAGCAGTTTTTTCTGATCCGCGCCCTTGCAGCGCGGGCACTCCCCGCGCGGTCCGAAGTAGATCTCGTCGAGGCAGACGTAGAAGTGCGTAGGATGAAACATGTCGATCTGCTCGTTGATGACTTTGGCGGTGAGTTTGCGCGCCTGCTCGTTCTGGGGGCAGGGGGTGCTGTACCACGGGATCTTCGGCTTGCCCTCCGTCATCTTGTCCCAGTCTGGGTGGAAGGTCATCCAGAAGGCGTGGCTGTAGACCTGTACGGTCGGTATCACTTTGATATGGCGCCTGCGGCAGAACTCCGCGAAGTCGCGCACCTGCTCCTCGGTGTAGGGGTTGGGAGAGGCGGCAAACGGATTGTCTTTGTACGGGAAGCCCTCTTCGAGCGAGACGAAGACCGTGTTGATCTTGAGCTTCGCCAGCGTGTCGATGCACTTTTCGACCACCGCGAGGTTTTTTGCCGGGATCGCGCGCAGATTGAAGGTGTAACTCCGGATGTCCAAGTCAGGCCAGTCGGTGACGACGCAGCATTTGAGCTCCGGCGCGGGGGCGTTGCGCAGCAGATTCAGCACCGTCTGCGCCCCGCGGAACAGTCCGTCCGAAGTGCGCGACTTGACCGTGACGCCGTTTTCGGTCACGGTGAGGGCATAGCCCTCGTTATGTTCGGGAACACCGTCTTCGGTCACCTCGAAGCGCACTGCGGCATTTTCGCCCGACTCGGCATGTTTGCCGAAGCGTTTGAGCTCGTTTGCGAGCTGTTCGACGATCAGCTCTTCGCCCGCCGGAACGGAGACCGTCAAGGTGTCGGGCAGAGGGAAGGTTCCGTTTCGCGCTTCGTATTTCTGCACCTCCGGGATCAGCACCGGTACTCCGTTTCTCTCGAAATCGGCAAAGGTCATGACTTCGGCGCGCAGCGTCAGTACCGCGACCGACGCGGCAATGAACGTCAAAAAGTGTTTCATGGTCGTTCCCCTCATATATTGCAAAGCATGAAATTGTCTTTACAGCGGTTCGCCTTCACGGTCAGCTCCCCACACGGGCGCGACGGAGAAGCCTTTTTTGAGATTGCCGATGTTGTCGACGCGGATTTCCACCGGCGCATCGATGTCCTTGAAGAAGAAACTCAACCGGCGGTACCGCGTCTGCGTCACATCCTCAAGCTGATGCGTACTGCCGAACTTGCGCAGCCAGAACGGGAGCGTGAGCCGCTGCCACTTGCCCTCCAGCTGCGCGAATCCGAAATCGCCGAAAAGCCGCTGCGAACGGAAACGGGGCTTTTTCACCTCCGGCGAGAAGCTTTCGATGATGTAATCGTTCGCATGGCTGAATCCCGTACAGCCGTTCAGGTCGAGCCGGATATCCGAGGTGATGCCGCTGGCATCGGCACTGATGGCATAGTTTTTGATGTCGACCGAGATGCGCAGATAACCCAGATCGGCTGCCCGCCCCCGGTATTTGCCCGGAGGCACGGTTATCTTGAGCACCTTGCCCGGTGTCGGTGCCTCCGGATCGTCGACGATCTCGACCTTCATCTTCTCCTTTACCGACGGCGGAGCCGTGACTTCCACGCCGCCCATGCCGTTTTCAAAGTCGGCGACGATCTCGGCGCCGCGTTTCGGATGGTCGATCACGCCGCCGCGCTTCTTCAGCATGGCGGGGGTGAACTTTTCCCCGCGGACGAATTCCTTGTCCGCGCCGCGCGCCGATATCGCGAGCAGCGCGGGTGAGAGTCCTTCCAACTTCGTGGAGCCGAAGAATATCCCCGTGATCGGTTTTTCCGGATGCGGGTTCACGAGGTCGAAGATGCTGAAGCTGTAATAGCGCTTGTCCGTGTCCAGTCCGCGCACGGCAAAGCGCATATCCGTGCCCGAAAAGACGCGATTCCAGTCGGTGATCGATTCGCGATAGCGGAGCATGGTGCGCTCCTTCGTGCCGTCGGCGTAGCAAAGGTCGAACGCTGCCACATCCGGATGTTTGAAGCGCTTTGCACCGTAAAAACGCGCGCCCGTGAAGGCGAGGCTGTCGTCGGGGCGCGACGTCGTGACGAGGAACGAAAACGCTTTGACCCTGACATTGTCGAGGCGAAGCATCGCCGCATGTCGACCGCCGTCCTTTTTGTCGCCGGTCAGCCGTACGGCGTAGTATTTGCCGCCGGGGGCAGTTGCGAGCTCGAAGTGTTCCGGCAACGCGGCAAGCGCGTCTTTAAGCTCCGCCGTCTGTTCGTCTGTCGCAAAACGCGGGAACTTGCCTTTCGTTCCCGACAGTTCGGCGTTGAAGTAAGCGTCCAGCGGGATCGGCACCGCTTCGCCCATATCGGGGCGCGCCTTGACCAGTTCGGGATGCATGATGCGCATCATTTCCAGCACCGCATCGTAGGGGTAGCTGCCGTAATAGCGGTCGTCGAACTTCCACAACGCGTCCGCGCCGATCACGAAACCGCCGAGGCTCTCCGGCGTCTCGCCCTTCAGGTCGGACATCATGCCGCCCATGCTGTAGTACCAGTAGACCATCGTGCTTTCGTTGCCGCCGTTGGCTTTCACGTATCGGGCGGAGTTGATGACATTGAAGGGCTTGCCGTTGACCGAGTGGCCGATCAGATGGAAGCGGCTGAATGGTTTCATCTCTTCCGCGGTGATGTTGTCGTTGTAGTTCCAGTAGACGATCTGCGTCCTGGGATCGAGCCGCTCGAGCAGCTTTTCGCCGAAGGTCCAGCCGAGGAAGTTGTAGTTCTTGAACGAGTCGTGGCAGACGAGCGGGATCACTCCCCGGTCGAAGCAGAGCTTTTCGCCGAATTTGACGATTTTGGCGAACTGCTCGAAGGTGTTTTTGCCCTTGCACTTCGGGCACTTGTTGAACGGCCCGAGGTAGAATTCGTCCATCATCAGGAACAGCGCGCGCGGCTTGAAGAGGTCTATGTGCTCGTTGACCGACATGCGCAAAAGTTCGTAAGGCTCTTCGCATTCGGGGCAGGGCTGGCTGAGCCAGCGGCGCGCGGGTTCGCCCTCCTTCATCTTGTCCCAGTCGGGATGGTAGGTCATCCACTGGGCGTGGCTCCAAAACTGGATGGTCGGCGTGAGTTCGATGTGCCGCTCCCGGCACCACTCGAGGATCTGCAGCGCCTCTTCGCGCGTCAGCGCCTTTTCGCGGAGCGTCAGCGGGTTATCCTTGAACGGGAACGAGTGCCCGAAGTCGACCATGATCCAGTTGATCTTGAGCTGGGTGATCGTATCCAGCAGTTTTTTGATCACCGGCAGACTCTGCCCGGAGCGCCCGGCCACGCTGAAGAAGTAACCCCGGCGGTCGAAGTCCGGCCAGTCGGTGATGTCGCAGACTTTCAGCTCCGGCTTGGACGCGTTGCGGAGCAGATTGCGCAAGGTCTGCGCACCGAAGTACAATCCGTCGGTCGACTTGGATTTGATCGTAACGCCTGTATCATGTATACCGAGGGTGTAGCCTTGCGGGTTTTCGGGCACGCCCTCCTCGGTAAGCTCGAAGCGGAGGTAGGCGTTTTCGTTCGTAGCCTTCGCCGTCATGCCGAAACGCTTCATCTCGGACGCCAGCTGCTCGACGATCAGCTCTTCGCCGGCGGGGACCGAGACCGTCAGCGGGTCGGGCAGTCCGACATATCCAAGCGCGGTCACACATTTTTGCACTCCGGGGACCAGCACCGGATTTTTTCCGATCCCGTAGAAATTTGCAAAGCTCATGATTTCGGAAGCGAAAACCGCTGTCGTCAGGAACAGCGCCGCGATTGACGTCAGATGCTTTTTCATACCTACCCCCTATGGTTTGTCTACCGGCACGTCATAAGGCATATTATACACTTGAAACTTTTTTTTGCAACCGCCCGAAGTTGATAAAAAATTCCTTTTTTATGTCGGATCGTGCAGATTTATCGCCGCCGCCGGACGGCGTCACTATCGATCCCGATTCCTAAATTATTGCAGGAGCAATAGGCTTTCAATCCGTGGTGTGTGGATTTTTTGCATTTGTGTTGTGGAAAAATTTGAAAATGTGGATAAAACAAGAAATTGCGGTGGATAAAAAAATGATTCAAGCTCTGGAATGATGAGAAATATAAGCAGTTGTATCATGTCGGAAGAAATTCCGCTCTGGTGGAATATAATGAACACACCGCTCGTCCCGCTTGCTGTTCAAAACGGTTGAATCCGGGGTCGAAGCGCAGGCGAACGTAAGTTGCAAATCGACGTGTCACGGGGTATATTTTACAATATGTGCAAAAAAGGATTACTCGGGAGTGTGGATGCGGTGTCTCCGCTTCATTGTTGTCGAAACGGTCGCTCCCGCATGAAGAGATGAAGCAGCTATGGCGCTCTCGAACGATTTCATCGAAAAACTCTTGACGATCCGCGCGGAACGGATAGTCTCCCCGTTTTTTGTTGATCCCGGCGTCGAAGTCCGCCACCTCACCGCCGAGGAGCGCGCGACGCGTGAATCGCATTGCGGGAAAATGACCTACGAGGTCATGCTGGTCCTTGACGGCGAGGGCGACGTGATGATCGGTGACAAGGTCTACACCGGCGGTTCGGGAACCCTTTTCCTGATTCCGTCCGGGACATCGCATGACAGGACTTATGAACACAACCGGTGTACCGGCATGCACTTGTGGATGATCGTCTGGTCCGATCTCGTCCGTTACAGTTTGTTCCGGGTGGCTCCCGGGAATTGTCGTTTCGAGAGCAACTGCAATCTGCGCGTGTTCCGCCATTTCGACCGGGAACTTTACCGCGGCATATCCAATTTGTGGGACAATGCCGAGAACAATCCGTTTTCCCGCGAGCAGCGGCGTGAGTTCATGGCGCTGATCGATTACCGGACGGCGCAGCTGGTGCGCATCGAACGCGAGGCGCCGCATATCGAGACGATTGGAAACGTCGGTCGCGATTTCATGATCGTGTCGCAGGTGAAGCGGTACATCGAACAGCAGTGCGGACGCTCCTGCCAGATCAATATGCTTGCGGAGATGTTCGACTGCAGTCGGTCGCGCTTCCTCAAGATCTTCAGGCGATATGCAGGATGCACCGTGTTGGAATTCGTGGACCGCGAACGCATCCGGCGCTATCGCGGATTTGCCGATTCCACTCCGGTCAAGATCATCGCCGCCGAATTGGGATTCAGTTCGTCGTCGAGCTTCATCCACTGGCGTCAGCGCAATCTCAAAGCGCTTACCGATACCCCTCCGCAGGGCGACTGGCGACAGACGTAGTTAGCTTACTTTCGGCGGGTAATCGCCATTTGGAGCGCCGTCGGCATCGGCCCCGGGAGCGGTATGATGAAAGTGTCTCCCGGAGTCGCGTACCACATGGGATAGACGGTGCCGAAGCAGACGGTGTGATACGCTACCTTCCCGTCCTGCAGCAGTTTCAGCGCGATCCAAACATCGCAATCGACCTTGCTTTTCAGCCGGAGCAGCACCGCTGGCGGTCCGCCCGAAAACCGGGTGACGCGGGCTTCGAACGCGGGATCGTTCTGCTGCAGTTCCAGCCCGATGCAACGGAATTCCGCTTCTTCGATGTGCCGCAGAAACGACCACGGCGGTCGCGGTTTGTCGGCGATCTTCCAGACGACGAAATCCGACGGGCGCAGATCCGGCGGCCAGCATGGGACCGCCCGCGGGTCTTCCAGCAGACGGCGGCGGATGTCGGAGACGGGCTCCATCGCATCCGCGAAGTCGAGGACGATGGTGTCGCCGGGGCGCCATTCCGCTTCCAGCGGAGCAACTTGACGGTCGAACATGTGGTATAGACGCAACCGCTTGGTCGACAATACTCTGGACCCGGGCTCAGAACAGCTCCGGAGGGCGGTGACGTTTTCCATCATATTCGGGCGGAACAGCGCCCCGCGCGGCGAAAACCAACCTTCCTGCATCCAGTAAACGGCGCAGAGCACGGTCATGACGGCGACGGTACGCAATCCGGCGCGCAATGCGCGTTTCGCCTTTGGCGCGCGATGTTTGAGCATCTTACCGGCGGAGTACACCGCTCCCGCCATTATGATGACGGTGATCTCGAAGCCGTACTGCATCACGGGATTCTTGACGTCGGGACTGCCCTGCAGCAGCACCCCCGCCAGAATCGGTACTCCGATCAGCAGCCGTCGCGGAGCACGCAGTGCGAGCGCTGCCAACGGGAGCAGCAGCGCCGAGACGAAACAAAGGTTCTGGTATTGAAACAGCGTCGTCCAGAATGCGCGCGGACGCAGCAGCGGCGACAACAGTATTTCGGAGAGCGAATTTCCGAGCTGCGCATAGTGAAACGCCTGCGGGTGAACGGCGGTTCCGGACGCGAAAGGTATGACGAACTGGCTCACCAGAACGAAAAACGCCACGCACGCCCCGCTGAGCGCGATCCCCGGAATGAAGCGCTTGCGGCTCAAAAGATAAAGCGCGTACCCCGCCCACAATGCCGCCGCCGTTTCCTGAACCAGCAGTGACAAGATTATCGTCGCCGCCATTCCGAGGCGGTTTTTACGGTGCTCGAAGATGAAAAACGCGAGGATCAGCGGCCCTTGGAACAGTATCGGGTGAAAGCCGTAAAAGAGCGACAGGCTCTGATTGGCGAACACGGGATTCAGCGCCGCGGCGAAGGTCAGCGTCAAGGCGGAACCGCGCGGCAGCCGGTATTCGCGCGCCAACAGATAAGTCAGGCACGTCAACCATCCCGACAGCATGGCGGATACGAAAAACACCACTTCCGGCGCCCGCCGTACTTTCAACAGCAGTGTCATCAGAATATTGGGAAGAAGATTGAAGTGCCCGGCTTGGACCAGCCAGGCGCGCAACGGCAAGCCTCCGTCGGCAAGGCGCAGATAACATTCGGTGTATTCCCCCCAATCCTGATAGGCGAGAAAGAGCGCCCGAAGCGCGTGGCGCTGCAAATAAAAACTCCATATCGCGGTCGCCGTTGCCAACAGCGCGGCGAAAACGCATGCCGGGGTTTCGGACAACGGCCGCCGCGGGATATTCCGGTTCGGACGGCGCAGCAGACACCACGCGATCACGGCGAGCACGGCGGCGAGGTTGAGAAAGGTCTGCGGCAATGCGAGCAGTACGAAGAGCAGCCACGCCGGAGCGAGACTGCGGAAGTGCTCCGGCGACGACAGGCGTTTCCATGCCGCAAGCGCCGCGATCAGCGCCGCCGCGACGAACGGCACTTCCCACGACGGGGCGCGGGTCGGATATACTTTGTAATAAACGGCGTCCAGCGCGACAGTGTCGAAGATCCAGCGGCGGACGGTCAGGAAAATAGCGGTCAATGCCCCGGCTCCGACAGCGAACCGGCCCGCTTTGACCGCCATATCCGGAAATGGTCTCATCCGAACTTTATTCCCGCGCATCGGGTTTTTCGGAGAGGGCGATCTGAAGCACGGTGATGATAAGCAGCATCAGCAGCGACTGCGCCACCACCACCGTCGCGGTCTGGATTGATCCCCAGTATACGGGGAGCATCCCCATGCCGATGCACAGAGCCAGTAAATGCACCAGCAACACCGCCCGCGGGCGGCTCATCCCCATTCGGACGAAGCGGTGCGAGATGTGGTTGTGGTCGCCGATCCAGAAGGGTTTGCCGTTGAAGGTACGGATCAGCACCACCATCGCGGTGTCGAAAAGCGGCAGCGCCAGAACGAACAGCGGTATCAGCAGCGTCAGCTTCGACTGCACCCCGTCGTGAGTGAAATAAGTCACCCGCGCGGAGATTACCGCCGCAAGGTAACCGAGAAAATGACTGCCGGAGTCCCCCATAAAAATGCTCGCGGGTGCGGTATTGTAAACCCAGAATCCGCAGGCGCATCCGCAGGTCATCGTCGCCAGCGCCGCGATGAAATACTGTTCGTTCATCATCGCGAAACAGCTGAAGAACCCCATGGCGATGGCGATCGTTCCCACCGCCAGCCCGTCCATGTTGTCGAAGAAGTTGATGGAGTTCATGAGCAACATCAGCCAAAAGATGCTGATTGCGGTGGTGACTGCCGGATTGGAGATGAAGAGGTTGATCTTCACCTGTCCGTAGACGACTGCGATTACTGCGATGACGAACTGACCGAGAAATTTCCATTTCGCCGCCATCGGGCGGCGGTCGTCCCACAGCCCCAGCAGCACCGCCAGCAGACCGGAAAGAACGATGAAACCGAGTTGAAGCCGGCTTTCGTGCATACCGGCGAGATGGCGCTGAACCGTCCCGGCGAACTCCGGGACCATCCGCAGTCGAATCGCCGCCCAGCCGCACCCGAGACAGCATACCCAACCGCAGAATATCGCAGCTCCGCCCAGGAGCGGCGTCGCCTTGCGATGCCCCTTGTGGTTGGCAGCCGGTACATCCATGAAACCGGTTTTGCGGGCGAGCGCCCGGAACAGTGGGGTGAACAACAGCGTGGAACAAACTCCGGCGCCGAATACCAGCACATAGAGCAACAGCCAGCCGGTCATGGTTTCAAATCTCCTTCGTTTTGACTTCTGCGCGCATATTCCACCAACAGCACCGTCGCCGCCTGCGCCGCATTGAGTGATTCGTAGTTGCCCGGCATCGGGATGCGGACGCTTCTCGTTCCGGGGGGAAGGTCGGTACTGCCGTTGGCTTCGCCGCCGATCACGATCAGCGAGCGGTCATAAAGATCGGGGCAGCTGAAACAGCTTTCTCCCTGATGCGGATCGGCATAAAAAATTTTTTTGAATCCGTGAGCGGCGGCAAACGAGCTCATGTCATTCAGATCTTCGAACTTGCGTAACCCCAATGCGAACTGCGCCCCCATGCCGGAGCGGATCGCCTTGTCGCACCACGGGTCGACGGTTCCTTTGGTTATCCACAGCTCCCTGCCGCCGATGGCGAGAAAAGTTCTCGCCATGGTGCCGAAATTGCCGGGGTCACCGATCTGATCCAGCACCAAAACAAATTCTCCGCGGGGAGTTCCGGAACTTTCTTCCGGAACCCGGGCGAGCGCCAGCACCCCCTGCGAATTGACGGTATCGCTCACCGAGGAAAATTCCGCCTCGTCGAGCGGGCGAAATTTGGGCGGCTCACCGCCGAGGGTTGTCACACCGCGTGGCGTCGCCGCCACGAACTCCACCAGATCGGGGCGTTTTGCCAAAAGTTCCCTGACCGCGCGGACGCCTTCGCAGCGGCAGAATTCCGAACGGCGGCGTCCGCCGCGGGTCGTCAGTGCCCGCAGCAAAGATGATTCGCGTTTGGAGAGCATCATCCGGTGCGGGGTCAGTTTATGGTCCTTTCCAGTTCAACTGCCCGCTCCTTCCAAAACCCGGCGCTCTGCGCGCCCTGCGGAACTTCAAGGGTGTTGAGCTGGGCAAGAATCTGCTTAGCCTCTTCTTTTTTCCCAAGAGAGATAAACAGTCTGCCGGCGCTGTACGCGGCTTCGGCACGGACGGCGGGGAGAGTCGCCCCCGGCGCGGCGATCGCGACGAAACTCTGCGCCGCCTCGGCGTTTTTGCCCGCCATTTCCAACATGTATGCCGCGCTCAGCCGCGCTTTGTCGCGGAGTTCCGGCTCGACTGCGGTAGCGGCGAGTTTGTCGAACACCTGACGCGCCTGATCGTATTTTTTTTCCGAAATATACATCCCCGCCAGCCGGAAACGGGCGGCATCGGCTCCGATCGCGTCGGCGTTTTCCGCCAGCGCCTTTTCGAGTGCCGCGACGGTGGAGGCTTCGACGAGCTTGGCGGCGGTCTGCTTTTTCATGTTGGACAAGTGCATTCTGACCGCGAAGATCGCAGTTGTCGCCACGACTACTGCCAGCGCGACGACGAGGATCTTTTTCCAGTTGGCGGCGAAAAACATTTCGAAGCGCTCGTCGTCGCTGAAGAGCGCGTTGCCGATTTCCCGGTTCATGGTTTTTGCATCTGTTTTGACTTTGGTGGTTGCCATGCTGACACCTGCCTTTCCTGATTTGTATATTGAAATTCGTTAAGGATCAATGATGCGAGAAAATCCGTTCCGGAGCGTGATAGAGCGCCACGCCGAGTTCGTTGGCGCGCTTGATCACGTCGGCGTCGCGCAGACTGCCGGCGGGGGCGATGATCGCCGTGATGCCCGCCTTTGCAGCGGTCTCCACTCCGTCCTCGAAGGGGAAGAAACCGTCGCTGGACATTACCGCACCCTGCAATTTGCCGTCGCCGGAGTATTTCTGTCCGAACTTGGCGACCGCCTGCTCGATGGCGCCTACGCGATCCTGTTCGCCGGTGCCGACCGAGAGGGTCTGACCGTTCTGGACGATCACGACGCCGTTGGAGCGGACGCTCAGGTTCACATGCCAGGCAAAGAGCAGATCGCGCAGCTGTTCCGGTGTCGCCGTGACGGTGGAACGCTGTTCGCCGCAGCGGGTGTTGCTGCCGACGGCGGGTTTGAGGTCTTCTATCGTACGGAGCGAGGTCGTGAGCGGAGCCGCCGCGATCAGCGAACCGTCGCCCAATACCTTGAGCGTGAAATGCTCCGGTTTCGCTTCGCCGGTGTAGCGCGGCAGATCCTTGATGTTTCCGCATTTGACGATGCGGATGTGGCGGTTGAGCTTGTAGGTTTCGCCGTCGTTGAATATCTCCAGCACGCCGTCGGCGAAGGAGGGGGCGACCACACATTCGACGAAGCTCGTCATGATCTCCTTTGCGGTGTCGGTGTCTACTTCCACGTTGAAGGCGATCACGCTGCCGAATGCCGCGCGGGCGTCGGCGTTCTTCGCCTTGAGGTAGACTTCGCGCAAGGATTCGCCGCCGTTCGCCATCGCGGCGCCGGAGGGATTGACGTGCTTCATGACCGCGCAGGCGGGTACGGCGCAGAACTTGACGATGTTCAGCGCTCCGGAAATATCTTCCAAATTGGTCTGCGACAACCCGTTTTTACCGTTTTTCAGGATTTCCATATCGCCGATGGGACAGGGAATTCCGGCTGGTTTGTAGTAGCAGGCGACCTGATGTGGATTGGTGCCGTAGCGCAGGTCGTCGACCTTGACGTAGCGGCGTCCGCCGATGTTCAACTCCGCCGGAAAATCGCCGACGTTTTTTTCCAGATAACTGCTTCGCGACAGTGTAGAGCCCATGATGATTCACCTCGTTCAGAATTTTTTGTTTAAAATGAGCGTAAAGAAAATATAACACCGTTTGAACTTTCCGGCAAATGGAATTATTTTGAAAGAAGGCAAAAAAGCGAGGCATTTTTATCGGGGAGGGCAGGGCGCGCTGCAATGAGACGCGGATGGTTCATCACCTTTGAGGGTCCGGAGGGGGCGGGCAAAAGCTCCCAGATTCAGCTGCTCGGAGCGGCATTGACCGCTTCGGGACGCGAGGTCGTCATCACCCGTGAACCCGGCGGCACTCCGCTGGCGGAGGCGATCCGCGACGTGGTCAAGGGGCATCAGGGCGCCGAAGCGGTCCACCCCGTGACCGAGTTGCTGTTGATGGAGGCGGCGCGCAGTCAGCATGTGAGTCAAGTCGTCATTCCGGCGCTCGCCGCCGGCAAGATCGTGCTCTGCGACCGTTTCTTCGATTCGACGACCGCCTATCAGGGCGGCGGGCGCGGTCTGGATATTGATATGATTATCGGCTTGAACCGCTTTGCTTCCCAGGGGGTGATCCCCGATCTGACTTTGCTGCTGGATCTCGCGCCGGAGCGCGGATTTGAGCGCACCGGACGCCGCGCCGAGACGCAGGGCGAATACGACCGCTTCGAATTGGAAAAACTGGATTTTCACCGGCGCGTGCGTCAAATCTTTCTCGCTCTTGCCGAAAAAGAACCGCACCGGGTGAAGGTAGTCGACGCCGACCGCGATCAGGCGGCGGTGCAGCGTGACGTCAGGAAACTGGTCGATGAGCTTGTATGCTGAATTTCGCCGCCGGGTGCCGACATTGATGCGGTGTCTGGAAAACGCCCGCGCCAACGGGCGTTTTGCCCATAGCTTTCTCGTCTGCTGCTCCGATCCGGAGGTCCGGCGGGATTTCGCCGTGGTGCTCGCGGAGTTGGCGGGGTGCCGCGGCGCTGCGGCGGGTGTTCCCGATCCCGATTGCGACTACTGCCGCCGCTTGGAAGCCGGTACTTATCCCGAGTTTCATACGCTGTCGCCGATGGGCAAGATGTATTTCATCAAAGTCGGCGACCGGGTCAATCCCGAGCCCAACACCCTGCGGAGTTTTTTGAATCGGTTTGACTTTACCGCGACCGCGGCGGCTCCGCGCAAGATCGGAGTGATCTACGAGGCGGACCGTATGAACGACGAGGCGCAGAACGCGTTGCTGAAGACTTTGGAGGAGCCGCCCCCCGATACCACGCTGATACTCTGCACCGCCAATCCCGCGTCGCTGCTGCCGACCACGCGGTCGCGGTGCCAGATCGTGAAACTCCCGGACAACGGGTGCCGCTTTGACTTCGACGGTGCGCCGCGACTCTTCAAGGCGCTTTTCGACTGTTGTTTCAGCAGCGACCGCGATCTCGTGACGGCGGAAGCCGCGGTACAGAGCATCCTTGAGATTTCCGGCGGACTTTCGGCGGTCGCCGAAGCGGCGGCGGACGAGGAGTTCGCTTCGGAAATGGAGCTGGTCGGTCAGCTTGACGACTCCGCCATGCTCAAACGGCTGGCGGTACGGCGTGACGATGCCGCAAAAGGCGAGTATATGCGCCAGCGCGGTCGTTTCGTCAGCGCCATCTACACCTTTTGCGCTCAGCTGTATTTGCTGTCGTGCGGCGTGGCGTTCGCCGATCTGCCCAATCCCGAGGTGTTCGACGGTCTTCGCCCGCCGGAAAATATTACGCTTCGACAGGGCGAGTTCGTTTTGCGCGAGGCGGAAGAATTGGAGCATACGCTGCTCTTCAACGTCAGCGAAGAGTTGGCGCTGCGTTCGTTCGCGGTGAATCTTGCGCTGTTCGCCGGGTGAGCATGGCATATTTAATGTCAAAATGCCGGGATGGCGGCTTGCCAAAAGCGTTTCAGTGCTGTAAATTTAACCGGAGCATTTACACTGAAATGAAAATAGAAACAGGAGTCCGATATATGCGATTCAGAATCGTTGCCTTGATGCTTGCGGTGGCGACCGCGACCGTGATCCTCTGCGGCTGCAGCGACCCGGTGGTCTTCGCCGAGGCGCTCCAAATGCGCAAGGAAGACAAGGTTTATACCAAATACAATTTGTGGTACACCGATCCCAAGGATATCAGCTGTCTGAACATCCAGAGCGGTTCGTTCATCCCGATCGGCACTGAAATCATACCCATGTACACCAAAAGCGGCATTTTCAGCGACAGCATCTGTTTCAAGGATACCGCCGGGCGTGAGTACACGATAAATTTCGATACCGGGCACCGCATGGTTCCGATGCGCGACTACATAGCCTATACTTTCACCACGACTCCCCGCGAGGAACTGCTCAAGGATGTCCCCGAGGTCATCTGCAGCCGGGTGCTGCGCGGCGAAGTCATGCCCGGGATGAATCAGAAGCAGGTGCTGCTCGCCTACGGTCCGCCGCCGGCGATACGGACTCCGGATCTGCGCAACGAAAGCTGGATCTACTGGATAGGCAAGGATAAGACGATCCGCTTGGTTTTCCGCGGTGACAAAGTAGTTAATGTCATCAATATCAATCAAAATTGAATGCCGCAGCTGGTGTCCGGATGAATCGCATGCCGCCGACTTTGTTTCAGATAATATCGCCTCTGGTGGTCGCCAGACACGGGGATACGGTGACGGATTTCGCGTTGTCTGCGTCGATCGTCAATGACTCCCGGCAAGTCGTGAAAGGAAGTGTGTTCATCGCGATCGCCGGTTGGAAATTCGACGGTCACGATTACATCGACGAAGCTCTGGAACGTGGTGCGGCTGCAGTACTCCACGTGCGTCCGCTTGCCGGGTACCGCCCGGGCATAGCTTATTTTCAATGCACTTCCACCGCATTGGCGCAGGGACTGATCTGGCGGACGTTTTTCGGCGCACCGGACGATGCGCTCGAAGTATTGGGCGTCACCGGGACCAACGGTAAAACCACGACCGCGTTTTTGCTGGAGCACCTGTTCACCCATGCCGGGCGCCCCAGCGGGCTGATCTCGACGGTGGAGTACCGTGACGGTCGTGGTCATTACGAATCCACCAACACCACGCCCGGGGCGCGGCGCATTTACGGATTGCTGGCGGCGATGCGCGACAACGGCTTGCGTGCGGCGGCGATGGAACTGTCCAGCCATGCGCTGGATCAGCAGCGTGCCGCCGGGTTGAAACTGGCGGTCGGCATCTTTACCAACCTCACCGGCGACCACTTGGATTACCATGGCGACATGGAGCATTATTACCTCGCCAAGAAGCGGATGTTCACCGAATTGCTGCGTCCGGACGGAACGGCGGTCGTCAACGTCGACGACGCTACCGGAATGCGGCTGGCGAAGGAACTTTCCGGGCAGTGCAACGTCGAAACCTTCGGCGTATGCGATGCGGCGAAGTGGCGTATAACGAACGTCGAACTTGCCGCGGACCATGCGGCGTTTCGTATTGCCTCGGAGCGGGCGGCATACGACGTCAGCTCCAATCTGATCGGCGCGCACAACGTTCACAACCTGACCGGTGCGGTGGTGGCGGCTTTGGCGCGCGGTGTTTCCCCGACTGCGATAGATGCCGCGCTCCGCGAGCGGATCGTCGTTCCGGGGCGGCTGGAGTCGTGGCACCGCGATGACGGAGCAGATTTTTTTGTCGACTACGCGCACACCGACGACGCCTTGAAAAACGTGTTGGCAACCTTGCGTCCGTTGACCTGCGGACGTTTGATCGCGGTGTTCGGTGCGGGCGGCAACCGCGACCGGAGCAAACGACCGCGCATGGGGTGCGCCGCGGCGGCTGCGGCTGACCTGCTTGTAGTCACCAGCGACAACCCGCGGGACGAGCATCCCGCCGAAATCATCCGTGAGATCGTTGCGGGTATTCCGACCGGAACGGATTACGAGGTCGTGCCGGATCGTCGGCAGGCGATCCGGCGGGCGTTTGAACTCGCGTCTTCCGGTGACTGCGTTTTGATCGCGGGGAAGGGGCACGAGGACTATCAGGAAATATCCGGCGTCAAGCACCATTTCAGCGATCGTGAGGTGCTGACCGAATTGCTGAACGGGGGGTTGTGATGTTCGATGCGATATTGAAACACATCTCCGCCTTTTACTCGCCGCAGGATTATCCGGCGTTGGCGGAGCAGTTGGCGAAATGGCGGAGCAGCCGCCCGTTTGCCGGCAGGAAAGTCATCGATGCCACCCCCGTGTTCACCAATACGCTCGTCAAATACCTGCCGCTGTTGGCGGGAGGTGCGGAACTCTCGGTGGGCGTCGGCAAAGTGACTCCGACCGATCCGGAACTTATGCCGCGTCTGCGCGAGTGGGGGATTCCTGTGGTGTCGCCGGAAGATTGTCGCGACGGTGCGTTCGACGTGATAATGGACTGCGCCGGCGTATTCGCTCGGGTGAAGGCGCGCTGCGGCTATGTGGAACTGACCCGTTCCGGGCTGTACGAATACCGGAATGTTTCGGCACCGGTGTTCTTCGCCGATGCGGGACGAATCAAACTCATTGAAACGACTCTCGGTACGGGTGAAGGATATTGCCGGGCGCTCAAGCAGTTGGGGTACGAACTCTCCGGTCGGGAGCTGCTGGTTTTCGGCGGCGGCAAAGTTGGTCGCGGTATTGCGCTGTACGGTCGTCGCGCCGGAGCGAAGGTGAGTGTAGGGGAATTCCCTTCCATGGGGATCGCCGCGCCGACCGGGGTGCGGATGGTGGATGCGGGGAATCGGACAGCCGTCGCAACGGCGATTGCGGCGGCGGACTTCATCGTTTCCGCAACCGGCAGGGCAGGGGCGCTGTCGGATTATGCCGAGGCGCTGCGTGCCAGCTCCGCCGTGATCGCCAACATGGGGGTGCTCGATGAATTCGGTCCGAAACTGCCGACCGAAAGAGTACTCAACGCCAAGCGGCCGTTGAACTTCATCCTCAAAGAGCCGACGCAGCTTAAATTCATCGACCCCACGATGGCGCTCGACAACGCGGGGGCGCTGGAGGTGTTGAACGGTCGCGTCGGTGCAGGTGTCGCTGCTCCGCCTCAGGAACTTGAGGAGGAGATTTTGACCGCCGTGCGGCGGGGCGGTGAACTTAAGGAAGAACTGGATTGGCTGGGAGATAATTAGATTATGAGTTCCATTTCGATTGAAAATGTCCTGCTGGACGGCAAATTTACCTGCGTGCGGATCGAAGGCAATCGTTTTACCCGGATCGGCGGCACATCCGCTCCCGCCGACACGGTGATTGACTGCCGGGGCAAAATGGCGATCGTGCCGCCCTTCTACAACGCGCACCACCACGCGGCGATGACGCTTTTCCGCGGCTACGCGGATGATATGGAGCTCTTCAAGTGGCTGAACGAACACATCTGGCCTGCCGAGGCGCGTCTGACCGCCGAGGATATCTACATCGGGGCAAAACTCGCCATCGTCGAGATGATCAAATCGGGGACGGTCTTCTTCAACGACATGTACTGGCAGCCGTTGAGCACGCTCCGCGCGGCGCGCGACATGAAGGTGCGCGCGGCGGTCGGTCTGATGACGATCTGCGGCGCGGACGGCGAAATTCTGCCCCAGTGCCGCGAGGACAACGAACGGCTGCTTGCCGCCCGCTCCGATCTGTCGGAGCGCCTGATCGTCAACCATGCCCCCCACGCTATCTACACTGTTGGCGAAAAGACGCTCCGCAAGATTGCCGCCGAAGCGGATGAATGGAAACTGCGGCTGCATATCCACGTCTCCGAAACCGCGCGGGAGGTGGAGGATTGCCGGAGCGCCCACGGCGGCATGACTCCCGTCGAGTATCTGGACCAACTGGGGATCATTCGCGACGGGGCGGTGCTGGCGCACTGCGTCCATCTTACGAGACACGACCGCGAAATCATCGCCGCGCGCGGCGCGGTGATCGCTCACATGCCGGTGTCGAACATGAAACTTTGCAGCGGGCTGTTCGATTTTCCCGCGGCGGTCAAGGCGGGATGCCGCGTTGCGATCGGCACCGACGGGGCGTCGAGCAACAACAGCCTCTCCATGCTGGACGAAATGAAGTTCGCGGCGCTGATGGCGAAACTCAAAACCGGCGACCCGACCGCCGGGGCCGCGCCCGAGATACTGGGTGCAGCAACCTCGAACGGCGCTCAGGCGTTCGGGATCGACGCCGGAGTCATCGCCGAAGGCAAACTCGCCGATGCGCTGCTGGTCGATCTCGATCAGCCGTGCATGGTGGGCGATTACTCGCTGACCTCCAATTTGGTTTACGCCGCCGATCCTTCCGTCATCGACACGGTGATCTGCGACGGCGAAATATTGATGCGGGAACGGGTGATCCCCGGCGAGGCGGAGATCGTCGCCGCCGCGCGGGAGTGCTGCGACAAGTTTCGCCGCTGACAAGTTCGGGAGCGGGAATGAGCGGGAAACTTTACATCGTCAGCACACCGATCGGAAATTTGGAGGATATCACGCTGCGGGCGCTTCGTGTATTGCGCGAAGTTGATTTGATCGCGGCGGAGGATACGCGGCACACGCGACAGTTGCTGACGCATTTCGACATCCATGCCAAATTGGAAAGTTTTCACATCTTCAACGAACACGAACGCGCGACGGCGCTGGCGGAGCGCGTCGCCGCCGGGCTGAACGTGGCGCTGGTTTCGGACGCGGGTACGCCGTCGGTGGCGGATCCCGGTTTTCTCCTGATCCGCGAGGCTCGCAACTGCGGTGTCGAACCGGTGGTAGTCCCCGGAGTGTCCGCGCTGACCTTTGCGGTAACGGCGTCCGGTCTGCCGGTGGACCGTTTTTCGTTTCGCAACTTCGCTCCCGTAAAGCCGGGTAAGCGCCGCAAGTTTTTCGAGAGCATCCGCGATGCGGGCGAAACCTGCTTTTTCTTCGAGTCGCCGTATCGGGTAGGCAAGGCGCTCAAGGAAATTGCCGAGATCGTCGGCGGAGCGGTGCCGGTGGCGCTGGTACGCGAGGCGACCAAGCTTCATGAGGAAGTACTGCGCGGGAGCGCCGCCCAGCTTGCCGACCTCAAGCGTGAATGGAAGGGTGAATTCGTGATCGGTGTTCAATCGGGAAATGCCGACAGACGCGACGAAACCGGCGACGCTTGATGGATGACAAACAAAAGGCGGTATCACTTTTCGGACACCACCTGGTTTTTTACCGGCTCTTATGCGGCAGCGTCACTTCCCCGCGGCGCGCAACCGGTAGTAGTGATTGACAAGCATGTCTTCCGGAATATTCTTGCCGTGAGCGCTCTGCTCCTCGCCGATGACGTGGTTGCCGTGGTCGGGAGTCCAGACGACGGCGCGGGGGTGCTGTTTCCAGTATTTGTCGACGTCGGCGACGAGGTCCTCGAAATATGTCACGGCGGTGGTCAGCGCGGCGGTGGCGACATCCGAGTATCCGCCGAAGTGATGCGACAAATAATCGTATGAAGTGTAGTACGATACGATTACGTCGTATTCGTTCTGCGCGATCAGCCGCCGGGTGATCCGGTGGGCGATGGCGTCGGTGCGGGTGGAGTAGTAATCGATCTTGCGCTTGCGGAAGATTGTATCGATGGAGCAGTTGTTGACGGCGACGACGGCGACGCTTTTGCCCGCCTCGAAGAAGACGTCGAAGAGCGTGGGGATCTCGATCCGGCGCTTGTCGTAACGTACGGTTCCGTGAACCTGCGGAGAGGCTCCGGAAAAAATCGTCGCATAACAGACCGGGGTCACGCTTGCCATCACCGCGGAGGATAGAAAGCGCATCCCCGCGAGTTTTTCCACGCGGGCGAAGAGTTCCGGGAACTTCTGCCGTTGAATTTCACCCGCCGCGTCGGGACAGTAGATCAAGGTACGTTCGATCTTGCCTTCGCCGCCGGCTAGGTGCTGCGCCTGATCGACGACTTCGGCGATGGGAGTGCCGCCGCAGTCGGGCGGTTCGGGAACGCCGTGAAGGGCGCACACGGTGGGGGTGAGATCGCCGATGGAGTAATCGACGTTGTACTGCTTCATGAAGGATTGAAGTTCGTCGCGGCTGATTTGATTCATTTTTTCTGATACCCCCCCTGATATCCGTTGGTTTACTGAAAAAACATCTTCAAGATAAATATACCACGCCTGCCGGATTTTCGCAACCGACGGCATGTTTCATCTGTCTGCAAATTCCGCCCGGGATCGTTTCAAGCTGGATTTGCTGCCGCCGTGAATAAATCCTGGCAGAGCAGGGAATTTGCAAAAAAACACATCCGGTGGTATGTTTTAATCGATTTTTCAACCTAAGACAGGATGGAATCACAGATGAGTGAGTTGATATTGCGCCCGGAACGCCAGTCTCAATACCGGGAGATGGAAGAGATCGTACGCGAATCGTTCTGGGATGAATATTGTCCCGGCTGCAGCGAACATCTGGTAGTTCACAGGATGCGGACCTCAGCGGCGGTCGTCCAAGAACTTTGCCTTGCCGCTGAAGAAGACGGCAAATTGTCCGGCGGCATCTGGTATGCCAGAGCGACGATCCGCAACGGGAACGCCGCTTATCCGGTTTTGACCATGGGACCGGTTTGCGTGAAACCGGAGCGGCAATCCAGAGGGATTGGCGCGGCTTTGATCCGAAAAACCTTGTCGCTTGCCGCCGAAAAACATTCCGCGGTGATCATATACGGAAATTCCGAATACTACGGTCGTTTCGGCTTCCGTCCGGCAGCGGATTTCGGGATCACGGATGCCGGCGGCGATTTCTGTCCCGCAATATTGATTTGTCCTTTCGCGAAGGAGATACCGAGCGGAGCCTTTGACGAAGGACCGGTGTATCATGTGACGCCGGAAGAGGTGCGAGCTTTCGACAGGACGTTTCCGCATCGGCAAAAGCATTACCGTTCCCGGCAGTTGTTTTTTGTTCCGCCGACGCCTCCGCCGGCGGATCCATTACTGCTTGAGTCGTGGAATTTGCGACAGATCGCCTCAAAAGTTTTGCGGGAATCCCAAGTGTTGGAGGCCTGGGAAGGCATTGGTGGAAAAATCCGGAGTGTCGGGTCGTTCCGCAGCGATCTCATGATGAAACACAGGGATATCGATCTGCACATTTATACCGATACACTTGATGTTTGCAAGACTTTGAAGGCATTGAGTCCGGTCATCGCTTCAAAACAGACGACCGCATTGAGTTATGTCAACGGCGCGGATACTGGGGAACACTGCCTGGAGTGGCATTTGTCGCGAAAGGACGAGGACGGACGGGAGTGGAAGATCGACATGATCCAGATTCTTGCCGGCACCGGATACGACGGCGTCATTGAGGACAACACCGAGGCGGTGATCGACGCATTGACACCCGAGTTTCGGAGACGGATACTCGCGTTGAAAAGCGAGTGCCCGGACGATATGAAAATCTGCGGGATCGAGTTTTGTAAGGCGGTAATGGTCGATCATGTGAGCAGCTGGCGACAGTTCATGGAGTGGCGCAAAAGCAATCCGCCGGGAGCGCTGATTGACTGGAAACCGTCCGCCTGACTTTGTTCGGGGTTCATATTTTGCCTTTCCGTGCCGAAACGGACCTGCCGAAATATCCGATCCTTTCCCGAGGGGATGAAAAAACCATTCCGTGATGCCACCTTGATTTTCTTGGTCGCCGGAGTTAAATTAATTCAAAATAGAAAGTTTTTTACCGGTTGCCGGTCGTGGTGCAGTCCGCCGATGGGATGAAAAGATGAAAAAATATTGGTTCGTGCTTGCTGTGGTATGGCTTTGCGGCACGCTTTGCGCCGACTGGGAGCAAAATTTTTCTCCTGCCCGCGAGCTCTATGGCGACGCTTTCATCGGAACGACCGGGAATTACAAACTGGACCCCGACCGCGGGGCGACCTTCATCTTTACGGGGCGTTACATCCCGGAAGGACGCACCAAATATCCGGCGATGGCGACGCTGTTTTACAAACGCGGGGAATTTCTGCTGGGGTTCCGGGATCGGCGGCTCTACTTCATCCCCGCCAATGCTGGCGATGGCACCTGGAACTACAGTTATTTCGACGCCGGGATTCATGCACAGGAAAAAATCCTCGACCACGAGCTGCACCAGTTTGTCGTGACGCTGTCGCGTTACACCGAACCGGAGCAGGGCATCGACCGCACGGATGTTAAGATCTACTTCGACGGAGCTCCGGCGGCGGGGCGCCGTTACGATCACTTCGTCTGGAAAGATGTCAAAGGCGAACTGGTCGCGGGCGGAGTTCTTCCCGGCGACGACACCTTCGACGGCAAGTACTGGAACTTCACCGGCAATGTCGATTCGCTGCGGATACTGGACAGGGCGCTTTCCGATGACGAAATAAAGCAGCTCGTCAAAGCCGACCCGCGCCTCAAACCGAATTTCCCGGTGCCGCGGCAGCTCTCCGATGCGGACTTGAAGCTGCTGACGCCGCCGGAAGGGAAAGAAGGCAAACGTCTCAAACCTTGGTATTCGGCGATGACCAACACGGCGCTGGCGGGGCGGATCGCCGACTGGCGCAGGCTGTACAAAGAGACTTTCCCCTCCGGAAACCGTGGATGCGACGCATTGTATACCCTGCCTTCCGGGCAGAGCGCGCTCACCGTTGTCCGGAGCGGCGACTATGCGACGATAGCCTCCTTCTACGACTGCCGGGCGCAGCGCGAACTCCTCGCTTGGGACAACCCGTTCTTCGAGGTCACTTGCCATGCCGACGGCAAGGAGTATTCGGTGAGCGGCATGGCGGATAACGTCACACGCAGATTGACCGCTCCGCCGGAAGCCGACGGCAACGGCGGCTTCCGCTTCTCCTTCGCCGGCGAGTGCACGCCGACGGAAAAAATCCCCTTCTCGTTCGGGTACACCATGAACTGCCGCTTCATCGACGACCGTCTGGAATACGAAGTGCGGGTCGACAACCGTTCCGAAAACGCGCGGCTCGCCGCCGTGAAATTCCCGGCGCTCCGTCTCAATTCGTTCAAGGACGACGACACTTTGCTCGTTCCCTGCATGTCCGGCGTCGAGTACAAAAACGCCTCCGCGATCGGCGCCGCCTACTCGGAAACCTATCCCCGCGGGCGGATGGCGCTCCAGATGGCGGCATATTACGATGACGCTGGCGGCGCGATGATCGCCACCGAGGACCAGCGTGCCCAAGCCAAAAAAACTTCGTTTGCGGTCAGCCGGGACGTTGCGAATTTCGCTTTTATCTGGAGCGTTCCATACCGTAAGACGGCGGAGCTTAATCGGTTCACTCCGGGATGCATGGCGTCGCTGACGCTCTTTCGCGGCGACTGGTACGACGCGGGACTGGCGTACCGCAAGATGCTGGAGCGGATCAAAGCCCCATGGTGGTGCGCGACAATTCCCAATCCGGAGTGTCCGCAGTGGTTCAGCGAGAACGCGATCTGGATCGGACGCTGGCAAAACTATCGGAATTACCGCCTCTGGCTCGGCGAACTCGACGCCCTCGCCAAGTGGAAGGCGTATGTCGGGGCTCCGGGGCAGGCGGTGCACTTCTACGAATGGTGTCTGCACTTCACGCGCGACTGGCCGCACAATCCCGCGAGTCCGGACTTCGTCGACAGGACCCGGGCGATGCAGAAGGTAGGCTATCGCGTCGTTCCCTACATCAACGGGCGAATTTGGGAAGACAAGGACAAGCGCGACGAGGATTACCGCTTTTCGCAGGTCGGCAAACCCGCCGTCGTCCGGATGCCGAACGGCAAGCTCCAGCCGGAACCGTACGGAACTCACATGTTCTATGTTATCTGCCCCGCGACGCAGACCTACAAAAACGAGATGTTTCGCGAGTGCGACAACTGTGTGATCCACGGCGCGGACGGCGCGTATCTGGATCAGATCGGCGCGGCTCCGCACCACCTCTGTTACAGCGGTGACCACGGACACCTGCGCGGCGACCCCGACATTTGGTATATGCAGGGGCACCGTAAGGTGTTTCGCAAGCTCCGCGAACGTTGGAGAAAAAAACATCCCGAAGCAATCACCTTCGGCGAGGACATTTCGGAGGCGGTGGTCGGTGTTCTCGACGGCGGACTGACGTGGCGCTGGATGTGCGAAGGGCAGGTGGGGCTGTTCCCGCTCGTCTATTCGGGGCGGACGCAGATGGTCGGGCTCGCGTGGGCGGGCGGACGCAAAGCGGGCAGTGAAGACTTGGAGTCGGTACCGGCGAAGCTGACCTTCCAGCTGTTCAACGACTGCCAGCTCGGCTGGTTCGGCATCGCCTATCTGACCCAGCCCGGAATGAAGAAATACCGCAAGCTCGTGAAACAGTATGCGCATCTGCGGACGGCGCTGCTCGATTTCTTAAACTGCGGGATGATGGCGCGCCCGCCGCACTGGATGAAGGCGCAGATTCCGGTGTCGCGTTACTGGGGCAATCAGGGCACGCGGCGCGTGTCGACCGAACCGTTGCAATCTTGTGCTTGGCAACTTGACGGCATGACGGCGCTCCTTGCCGCCAACACCGGCGGGGAACGCGGCGAAAACGCGCTCACGACCGAACTTCCGGTGGGAATGCTGCACATCTTTTACAGCGACGGTCGTCGGGAGCTGCGCCAGCACTCGGGGGGCAGACTTGAGATGCCGATCGCGCTGAATGAAATGGAGTTCATGGCGATTCTCGCCGTGCCGGAGGGGGGTGACGCCTCCGCGCAGTTGGCGAAGATATCCGCTGCGTTCGAGACCATCGCCCGCGCCAACGACGAAGCCGACCCCTTTGCGAATTGAGGAGAAAGCATCAGTTGCCGAACGACCGTGAAAACAATCCGACGACCAAGCTGCTCTACATCGCGCCGGAGCTGGGGTTCTGCGCGGGAGTTCGGCGGGCGCTGGCGCTATTTGACGAGCTGACCGCGAAATATCCGCCGCCCATATACATCTTCCACGAACTCGTACACAATCGCCGGGTGTCGGAGCGGCTTTCCCGGCACTGCGGAAGGATCGTCAGTTCGGTTGGGGAGCTTCCTCCGGGCGCGGTCGTGCTGCTCGGCGCGCACGGCGTGACACCCGAGGAAAAAACGCGGATCGAAAAATTCTCGACCGCGGTCTTCGATGCGATCTGTCCGGTGATCGACGCGCTTCAGAAGCGGATCGCCGCGTTGCCGAAGACGACCCCTGTCATTCTGCTCGGCAACGCTGACCACGACGAGGTGAAAGCCCTCCGCGGTGTCTGCGCACCGCGGCTCGTTTACGGTATTTGCTCGGCTGACGACGTCAGCGCGCTGCCGCCGCTGCAGCGTCCCGCGCTGGTCGTCCAGACGACGTGGGACAACGACAGTTATTTCAAAATACGCGCGCTGGTCAGGGAAAAATACCCGGACTGCAAATGTTTCGACTCCGTCTGTCCGGTCGTGATCCGGCGCCAGAAGGAACTTCGCGAGCTGTCAAAGAAGGGGGTACCGGTGCTGATCGTGGGCTCCCCGCACAGCGCCAACACCATGCGGATGCGCGACATCGTCCGTGGATTCGGCGCGGAAGCGCACGTCGTCGAAGACGTCGCCGCGCTGCGCGACCTCAAGTCGGATAGGGAGTGGCGCGGCGCCGCGCTGACTTCCGGCGCGAGCGCGGACGGCGAAGATGCGGCGGAGATCGTGAAATACTTGACAGATGAGCTGGGGTTTTATCCGATCCCGGTTCCGGGGCTTGAATAAATCCGTTCTAGTGCTATATTAAATGGCAAGTCGGGATATAGCGCAGCCTGGTTTAGCGCGTTTGACTGGGGGTCAAAAGGTCGAGAGTTCGAATCTCTCTATCCCGACCATTTTTTTTGCTTTGTTTTTCTGTTTTTTTGAGGCAAAATAAGTCGTGTGATCGAAAGGATATTGCTTTATGGAAAAGCTCATGCTGGGAATTCCCAAGGGGAGTCTGGAAGACGCCACCGTGGATCTTTTTAACAAGGCGGGATTCAAGATCCAGATCAGTTCCCGCTCCTACTATCCCTCCATCGACGACCCGGAAATCGAATGTCTGCTCATCCGGGCGCAGGAAATGTCCCGCTACGTCGAAATGGGCATCATCGACTGCGGTCTCACCGGGTACGACTGGATCCGGGAAAACGGCTCTGACGTCTACGAAGCCGCCGAGCTGGTCTACGGCAAGGTGGGGACTTCGCCGCTGCGCTGGGTGCTGGCAGTGCCCAACGACTCCCCCATCCAGTCCGCCAAGGATCTGGAGGGCAAGCGCATCGCCACCGAGGCGGTGGGCATGACCACCCGCTACCTCGAAGCCAACGGAGTCAATGCCAAGGTGGAGTTCTCCTGGGGGGCGACCGAGGTGAAACCTCCCCGGCTCGCCGATGCCATCGTGGAGATCACCGAAACGGGCTCCTCGCTCAAGGCCAACAATCTGCGGATCGTGGACACGCTGTGCGTTTCCACTACCCGCTTCATCGCCAATCATGACGCCATGAAGTCGGAGTTCAAGCGGCGTAAGATCGAGAATCTTGCCATGCTCCTCAAGGGCGTCATGCTGGCGAAGGGCAAATGCGGGCTCATGCTCAACACCCGCACGGCGGGGCTCGATGCCATTTTGAAACTGCTCCCCGCGCTGGAAAAACCGACGGTTTCACCTTTGTCGGATCCCGAATGGGTCGCGGTGAACACCATAGTCTCCGAAGCCGCGGCGAGGGAGCTTATTCCGGAACTTAAACGGGCAGGGGCTCAGGGTATCGTGGAGTTCCCCCTCAACAAGATCATCGAATAACGATTCGAGGAAAAAAGACAATGCTGAAACTCGATTTTGCCAAGTGCGGCGGACTCATTCCAGCCATCGCGCAGGACTGGAAGACCAACGAAGTGCTCATGCTTGCCTACATCAACGAGGAGGCTTGGAACGAAACATTGAAAACGGGACACGGTGTCTATTTTTCCCGTTCCCGTCAGAAGCTCTGGCACAAGGGCGAAAGCTCCGGTAACGTGCAGATCGTTCACGAGATCCTCGTCGACTGCGACGAAGATACGGTGATCTTCAAAGTCGAGCAGGTCGGCGGCGCCGCCTGTCACACGGGGCACGCCAGCTGCTTTTTCCGCCGTCTCAACGCCGACGGCTCGCTGACCGAGCTGGGCGAAAAGCTCTTCGACCCCGAAAAAGTCTACGGGAAAAACCACAAGTGATGTGTTCACGCAGGCGATCAAACCGCGTTTGTCATTCACTCGCTCCAGTCCTTTGTGGCTGGAGTTTTTGTTTTTAACGACTGTTCGGTTTGAAATGCAGCAAATAACAATTCGGCAGTTGGCGAATTATGTTCCAGCAGACTGAAAAAGTGCTCCAAGGGGTCCGACCTGGAAGATGTTCCGCGTTTCCGGCGCTGCGTCCGCCGATTCAATCCACGGTCGAGGCGGAGCTTTCCGACCGCGATGGTCTGTTCGTCAATTACGGGCGTCTGAACGGCTGGCTGCCGTTTTCGATGCAGGATGATTATGACTCCGAAATGCCATCCACGCTGAAGTATCCCGCCTTAGTGCTGGAAAACGAATATCTGAAAGCCGAGATCATTCCGGAACTCGGCGGTCGCCTCTGGAGTCTGTATGACAAAGTAAAAAAGCGGGACGTTCTGCTGCGCAACACGGAACTGAAACTGGGCAATCTGGCTTTGCGCAACGCCTGGTTTGCCGGCGGTATCGAGTGGAACGTCAGCCGCGGTCACGACGAAAGGACCTGCTTGCCGCGCTTCGTCAGCCTGATCGACTGGAACGGAATGCCGGTGATCCGGATCTATGAATTCAACCGCGACCGGATGACTCCGTTTCAACTGGACATCTTCCTCCCCGAAGGCTCCAGATGCCTCTTCGTCCGCGGTCGGATCATGAATCTTTCCAAGAACGTCGTGCCGATGTATTACTGGACCAACATGGCGCTGCCGGAAGGTCCCCGTGCCCGAGTCGTCGTCCCGACCTGTCGCACCTACGCCAATTTCTACTCGCAGGGGAATCATTTTCTGCGTGCGCTGGACCTGCCGTCGGGGGAGGGATTTGACGGCAGCTATCCGGTGAATTTCCCGGTCGTCCGCGATTATTTCTACGACCTGCCGGAGCGGCAGCGGAAATACGAGTGTGTATTTTACGAAGACGGACACGGTTTCGCCCATGCTTCGACCCGGCTGCTGCAGGGACGCAAACTGTTTGTCTGGGGCATGAGCAACGGCGGGCGTCACTGGCAGGAGAAATTGCTCGGCGCGGAGGTCCCGCCCTATATCGAGCTGCAGGCGGGGCTGGCAAAGACTCAGCAGGAGTGCGTGCCCATGCCGCCGCAGACCGCATGGGAGTGGCTGGAGGCGATGGGACCCGTCGAAGCGGTTCCGGTGCGGATTTACGGCGACTGGAGCGATGCCGTGGATCATGCTTCCGCACTGGTGGAAGAGATGATCTCCGAACCGCAACTGAATGATCTTCTGGAATCCAGTCACGCCATGGCGACCGGCATGAAAGGGAAGGTCTTGTATCAAGGCAGCGGGTGGGGCGCTCTGGAGGAAATCCGCAGGGGGGCGACCTTCTCCGAGGCGCTGGATTTCGGAAGTCCCGGCTACGAACAGCAGGACTGGCTCGAGCTGCTGAATACCGGTTCCATGAACGATGGACCGGTCTGTTCCTGGATGATCCAGAAGGAGTGGTTCGAGCTGCTGAAACAGGCAAAACCCTCGTGGAAGGTTTGCTATCACCGGGCGCTCTGTCATTTTGCGGAAAAGAATTTCAGCCGGGCGGAACGGGAGATTCGCGCCTCCATCAAGTTTCAGCGAAATGCATGGAATCTCCATGCTTTCGCCAATATCCTGCGGGAACTGAAACGACCCGCCGACGAATGGCTGCCGCTGCTGCGGGAAGCAGTAGGTCTGAATCATGACGGCTATCTCGTCAAGGAGACCATGAAACTCCATGTCGTGTCCAAGCGTTACGCCGAAGCACTGGATTTTTATGCCTCGCTGCCGGATTCGCTGCGGCAGCGACCCATGATCCGGTTTCTTTATGCCGATGCGCTGGCGCATCGCGGCGAGATCGAAAAGGCGGAAAGTATCATCATGCGCGACGGCGGTTTGGAGGTCCCCGATCTGCGGGAGGGCGAAACTTCCATTTCCGAGCTTTACATCTACATTCAGCGGCAGAAACATAAAACAAGTGAAATCACCGTTCCCTACCGACTGGATATACGGCTGAACTGATCGAATTTCAAACCGGGCACAAAAGTCGGATATTCCATGGGATCACCAAATATACCGTGATCCCATTATTTTTACAGAACCTTATTTACAACAGTTCTGCCAGCGGCGGCTCAGATAGTATCCCCACGCGACCAGACACCCGGTGCAGAATCCGAAGAGTCCGTTCCACCAGATGATCGAAGGACCGAAAAAATCGCCGTCCTTCCACAAATAGGTCACGATCACCCGCAGCGTCAGCGCGCAAAGCGCCACACAGGTCGGCACCGCACTGTGCCGCGTTCCCTGAAAGACGCCGAAGAGCGGGACGTATCCCGCCAGTATCACGTTGATCAGCGCGATCGCCTTCAAATGGGCGCTGCAGTATGCCGCCGCTTCGCCGCTCAGCGCGAAAATCCGGATTATCCCGTCCGCAAAGATCCATACCGGCAGCGACGACACGGCGGTCAGCGCCAGTGAAATCGCTATCCCCTGCCGGACGCCGAGCCGCACCCGGTCCATGCGCCCGGCGCCGACGTTCTGCCCGGTGTAGGTCGCCAGCGTGGATTGCAGCGCGTTGCAGGGCAGATGCAGATACAGTTCGATGCGGTGCCCGACGGTGAACGACGCGGTCATGAACTTGCCGAAGCCGTTGACCGCCCGCTGGATCAGAGAAATCCCCAGCGACACGATCACAAGCTGCAACGCGATGGGAAAACCGATGCGGATGGTATCGCCGACCGCGCCGGCATCCCAAGTCAAGTCACGCAGCCGGTAGCGGAACACCGGATATTTGCGCGTCATGTAGCACCACGCCGCGGCGACCGAAGCCGCCTGCGAAATATTGGTGGCGAGCGCCGCCCCGGCGACTCCCCAGCCCAACTCCGCGACAAACAACAAATCGAGCGCGATGTTCAACACCGACGCGATCAAGAGAAAGTACAACATCGCCGCGCTGTCTCCCACCGCCCGCAGTACGGCGGCGAGGATGTTGTAGGCGTACTGGAATATCAGCCCGGCGGAGTAGATGCGGAAGTACAGCAAGGTCATATCCAGTATCTCGGGCGGGACGGCGACGAACCGTTCGTAAGCGAAGCGGGCGAAAAACACTCCCGCGACGGATGCCGCGAGCCCCAATCCGGCGAGAAACACGATCCCGGTCGCGGCGGTGCGCCGCACACTGCCGTCGTCACCCGCCCCGAAGTGCTGGGCGACCAGCACGCCGTTACCGGCGGAAAAACCGATGGCGACGGCGAGAAACATGAAGGTCAGCGACCCCGTGGTGCCGACCGCGGCGAGCGCTCCTTCGCCCGAAAAGCGACCGACCACGATCGTATCCACCGTGTGGTAGAGCTGTTGAAGCAGCGACCCCGTCAGAATGGGCAGCGCGAAGCGGATCAAGTGCCTCCACGGGGCGCCGTCGGTCATCGGTATGCCGTACATCGGGAATGAATCCTTCCGAAGAAAAGTATCTTTTTCATGCGGTTTTGTAAATATAACCCGCTGCATCCGAACATTCAAATCCGGTCGCAAAAAACTTTCCGTCCCGGATCGAAACGAAAAGACCGCGGTTTTCGGCAAAATCCGCTTTGAAAAATGCGACATCATCGCGTACATTAAAGTAAATTTCGTTTTCCCGCAAAAAACAAAAGATGAATCGTATGCTGTTGTCTTCCTGTGCAACCACCGGTCGGGATTCCACGCCATCAGGCTTTGTGCAGCTTTCGGATGCCGTGCCGGACGTGCTCCTCGAAATCCGCTATTACTCGACCTTCAACTTCGTCGGGGATCGCATTGACGGTTACGAGCGACCGGTCGCGCTGCTCACCGTCGAGGCTGCCGGGGCCCTGAAAGCAGTCAGCGACGACGCCAAGGCGCAGGGGTACCGTCTGAAAATCTTCGACGCCTACCGTCCACAGCGGGCGGTGAATCATTTCATCGAGTGGGCGAAGAAAACGGAAGATACGCGCATGAAAGCGTATTTCTACCCCAATTTGGACAAGTCCGTTCTCTTTTCCCAGGGCTACATCGCCGAAAAATCCGGGCACACAAGAGGCAGCACGGTCGATCTGACGCTGTTCGACATGACCACCGAAAAGGAAGTCGACATGGGCGGGACCTTCGACTGGTTTGGTCGGGAAAGCCATCCCGACTGGTGCGGCGATCCCGAAACGGGCGAATACACGGGCGAATTCCCCGGCGGCATGATCAGCGCCGTACAGTTCCATAATCGGATGATTTTGCGCCGGACCATGATGCGTCACGGCTTCAAGCCCATCACATCCGAATGGTGGCACTTCACCCTCGCCGACGAACCGTATCCCGACACCTATTTCGATCACCCGGTCAGGTGAGACGACCGCGATAATGAATCAAGCCCGCCGCGGACCGATGATCCGGGGCGGGCTTGACGCTCTACCGAAAAATATGGTTTGGCAAGATCACTTGATGTTGAACTGACCTCCGCCGACGCCGTAAAGGATCAGTTCACCGTAGCCGTTGCCCTGGAAGGGCTGGGCGAACTGGCAACGGAAGGCCCGCTTGTGGTCCTTCTCCTGCTTGATGACCCACGCGCCGACCTTGCGGCGAAGGATCACTCCCACGGAGTTGCGTTCGACGGTCCAATCGTCGGCGTCGATGACGACCTCGATGGCATCCTTGTAGCTGTCGCTCTTCTTGGCGAGCTCCAACGCTTTCGGAGCCAGCTCGTTGAGCTTTCCGGGCGTCGGCATCGGATGGTAGTCCACGTTTTCCGGCTTGTTGTTCTTCATCGCCATGCTGGTGTACCTCAGGCAGGCGTCCGCAATGGCGCGATACTTTTTGAATGCCGGCTTATCCACTCCCTGAAGGAAATAGAGGGTATAGTACATCTGACGGAACTGCTTCTGGACCTCCGCCAGATCTTCCCCTTCCAGGAACACCCGGTCGCCGTTCTTGAAGAAATAGACGTTCTCGCCGTCCGTACTCATCACCCGGACATTGGATCTCGGAATACTCAGCTGGGCGTAATCGAAGGAAACGTTGTTCTTTTCCATATCCACGTTTCCGTGGAAAATGAACCAGAGCCGATGCCCCATGTGGTCGAGGAACAACTCGTAACGATCGAGCTCCTCTTTCGCCTGTTCATACTGGGGATGCTTGTCGCCCGCGGCGACGATCTTCTCGTCCTCCGCCACGCGTGCCCGCAACTGCTTGCGGAACTCACCGACCATCTTGCTGTTAGTGGTGGTGCCCAGCTGTTTGATGTATTCGTCGATCGGCTTGGTATCCTGACTGTAATCTTTCGCCAGCGGCCAGGGGATCTCATCAGCCAGCGCACCGGAACAGACGATCAGACCGATGCAGAAACACAAGGTCGCTTTGATGATGCCTTTTTCGTACATGACAACTCTCCTGAATTTTACTTACGTTCGGGACACATTCGTACCGACCATGATATTTTGAGTAGATGGTAAGTACAGCACGCTTATAAATCTAATGCCGGAACGTCGGCAAGTCAAGCTTTTTTCCGATAAAAAGTCAAAAACAGTATTCGCTTTGCGGAACACCGCTCGCGATGCGTTCAGGTCGCGAATTCGGTCTGGGTTGACTTGTTACCGCTTACAGGTAGATTTCCCGCAGCCGGGTCTTGGGATCGGCGTCGGGCAGGATCGGCGACTTCAAATTGATCGGATTGTCCGGGAATGGCTGTGACGGTTCGATGCCGCAGCGTTCGTAGATGCTGCCCAGCAGGTCGACCGGCGACACCGGACGCTCGACCACTCGCGAGGCGGTCTCGTCGGAGGCGCCGACGACTTTGCCGCCCGCGAAGCCGCCGCCAGCGACCATGGCGCTGAAACAACTGCTGAAGTGATTGCGTCCGCCCTGCCACGGGTCTTCCCACGCGATCTTCGGGGTGCGCCCGAATTCTCCGGTCCACCAGACGATCGTCTGATCGAGCAGCCCTTTTTCGTCCAGATCGCTGATGAGGGCAGCGACCGCCTGATCCATGTCGGGGGCGATGCGGTTCAGGGTTTCGAAGTGCTTTTTATGGGTGTCCCACCCGGAGGCGTTGATCGTGATGTAGGGCACCCCCGCCTCGACGAGCCGCCGCGCGCAGAGGCACGACTGACCGAAGCGGTTCATGCCGTATTTGTTGCGTATTTCCGGCGTCTCCTTGGTGAGGTCGAAGACCTCCGCCGCCTTGCCGAACAGCACTTCCTGAGCGGCGACGCCGGCGCGGTCGAATTCCTGCATCACCTTGAGATCGCGGCGGTCGCTCCCGAAGGTGTCGAGTTCTTCGAGCAGCTTGATACGCTGCTGCATTTCCTCCGGCGAAGCGCCGCCGGCGGCGGTGTATCCGTCGACCTGAAACTTCGCCGCCGCCGGGTTGCCGCCGGTGGCGAATGGCGAGAAGCGTTCCCCGAGGAAACCGCACTCCGAAAAGCGTCCTTTTGCGGTGGTGAGCGCAACATACGCCGGCAGTTCATGCTTAACGTTGCCGCCGTTCATCATCGCCAGCAGCGCGCCGATGGCGGGATAGGTGATGCCGCCGCCGGAGGCGCGCCCCGTCTGCATCAGATAGGTCGCCGTTTCGTGCCCGCTGAACGGGTGGGTCATGCTGCGGATGATGGAATACTTGTCGGCGATCTGCGCGAGTTTGGGCATGTAGTCGCTTACGAAGATGCCGTCCACGTTGGTCGGGATCGCCTTGTGCCCGCCGTTGTACTCCTGCGGAGCGTCGGGTTTGGGGTCGAACGCCTCCAGCTGGCAGGGACCTCCCCAGATCCAGAGTTCGATGACCGACTTTGCCTTGCCGGAGGTTCGCTGGCGGGGTTTGGTCTCCAAACCGGCGAAAGCCGGCGATATCCGGGCGACGCTGCCCAGCACGCCCAAAGTCAGTGCCGCCTTCAAAAACTCCCTGCGATCCATTTGAAGCCCCCCCTGCGTAGTTGGCGTTGTGCGGCGTTGAAAATGCCGCTCCGTCGTAGTATATTAGTCCTCAAATCATAATTTACACAGCTCTGGTGTGAAAGTCAAATCGTCATGGAAAGCGGAGAAAAAAGTTTTGAAAAAACTTTGCTCATTGACACGGATCATCACACACATCCGTTTCAGGGGGAGCGCGATTACGACGGGATGCGGCTTTATGCCGAAAGCGCATCGGCGAAGGGCTTGAAGCGTGTTGTGTTTACGGAACACGCGCCGGTCGATCCCAGCTTCGGTTTTTCCAGCCGCCATTATCTTGACGAGCGTGAGTACGAGACGTATCTCAAATGCGCCGAACGCTGCCGCGCCGAGTTTGCGGGGCAACTGGAGATCGATATCGGCATCGAGGCGGATTACCACCCGCGCAATTTGGAATATGTAGCCAAACTGCGCCGAAACTATCCCTTCGATCACGTCGGCGGCTCGCTGCATCTGCACGCCGGATTCTGGTCGCGCGAGACCGCCGGTCTGAGCGGCGACGCGCGCATGATCTACGCCTTGGAGCGGACGCTGGAACTTGTTGAAACGGGATTGTTTTCGTGCCTGAACCATCTGGATTTCTTCCGCTGGCGGCAGGAAGAATACGTCCCCGCACGCTACGAGGAGCGTTTTCGCGCCATCTTTGCGGCGATGGTGCGTCACGACGTGGCGCTGGAGCTCAACACGAGCGGTATTCACAAGGATTTTGCGAGTTTTCTGCCCTGCCGCGATGTTTGGAATTGGAGCTTGGAGTATCCGCTGCGGCGCACCTTCGGCTCCGACGCCCACCGTCCGGAGCTGGTCGGCGACGAACTTGTCGCCGCGCAAAAGCTGTTCCTCACTCTGAAAAGCGCATGAAAAAACCGCTTCGGCATCATGCCGAAGCGGTGTGTCGAATCGTTTGCGTCCGTCAGGAAAGTGCCGCGATGACGGAGATTTTGTCCCGCTCGTCGAATATACCGCTGCACGAGAAGTCGGCGAACGCCCCCAACGCCTCCAGTTCCGCGTACTGAGCCTCATTCCCGGCGGAGCCGAAGCGCAGATTGCCCGCGGCGAGTTCACGCCCTGCGACGGTGATCGAATTGTCGCCGCAGCTGACCACCGTGTCGCCATTGAGATAGGTAAGTTCCACATCATCCGAGTCGATGCCCTCGGCGAACCACAAGGTGACGTTTCCGGCGGCGGTCTGGGCGATGGTATCGTGTCCCCAGTTGCCGGCGAAAGTGAAAATGTCGCTGCCGCCGCCGCCGTGCATCCGGTCGTATCCGATGCCGCCGCAAATCACGTCGTTTCCGGCTCCGCCGCAAAGATGGTCGTCGCCGGCGTCGCCGAAGAGGTGGTTTTTGCCGTCAGCAGACCAGATCCGATCGTTGCCGTCGCCTCCGCGGAGGATCATATTCGCGGCATCGAATTTGGTGCTGGTGAGGTCGACGACGTCGTCACCGCGTCCGGCGCGCACCTCGTCGATGGCGGAGAAGCGGGCGACGGGCGATCCCTCGCCGGAGGGCAGGGCGGTGAAAACATCGTCCACCGCCAGCGCGTCGCCGTTGGCGTCGTCCGAGAGGAAAAGTATCGAAGCATCGTCCGAACCGCGGAAGATATTGGCGATGCGGTTTTTGCCGTTCAGAGAAACGATTTCTCCGGTGCCGCCCGTCCAGCCGGCGGTCCCGGTGTGCATGGCGTAAAAACCGTCGCCCCAAGTTGCGTCCGACTGGGCGAAAAACGCATCCGGTACGGCGTCGGCGTCGGAGGCGAACACCACGGCTCCGGTTTCGGCGGCGCCGAGCGCCAGCTCGGGCGACGCGGCGAAGGCGTCGTCGACGGCGGCGCGGACTTGAAGCCGGTAACTTCCCTCCGCGAGATTGTAGAAGTCGACACTGCCCGTTCCGATCGCCAGCGGCAGCACGGTCTGGAAATCGTCCGCCGAAAGCTCCGCCATGCAGTCTTCGAAGCCGGCGACGGTGGTCCACGAGGCGCCGTCGGCGGTCAAAGTCACGTTGCTCGGGGTGATGTCGCTGATGGTGAAATTGACGATGTCGCTCCAGGCGCTCGCGTTGCCGTAAACGTCGATCGCCCGGACTTGGCAGGTGTGCTCGCCGAATGCCTTGGAATGGTAGGATATGCCGGACTCGGCGGTTTCCTGATCCACATTGTCGATCCGCACGATGTACTTGGCGATGCCGGACTGATCGGTCGCGGGGGACCAGTTTACGGCTATGTCGTAAATATTGACGGTGACGGCGGGCGCGCCGTTGAGCACCGGCGCCGTGGTCTCGAAGCTGACAGTGTCGCCCCAGGCGCTTTCGTTGCCGTAGATGTCGACCGCCTTGACCCGGCAGGTGTAATTGCGGTCCTTTTCCTTGGCGAAGACAAAAGTGGTGGCGGCGGTGGATATTTCGTCGCCGTTGATGTCCAATATGTACGATACTTCGGAGCGGTCGTTGCCGGGGGACCACGAAAAGGTCACCTCGTCTTCGGCGAAGACCGCGTTGATGATGCCGCTGAAGACCGGAGCTTCGGAGTCGCTGATGGTGAAATTGACGGCGTCGCTCCAGACGCTTGCGTTGCCGTTGGCGTCGATCGCCTGAAGCGTGCAGCTGTAATTGCCGAATATCTCCGAATAGAAATCGTAACCTGTTTCGGTGGTTTCGTATTTTTCGCCGTTGATGTCGAGAATGTACTTCGCCACTCCGGAACGGTCTTTGGCGGGGTTCCAACTGATGGCGACGTGGTACCCCGAGACCACCGCGCTCGGCGCCCCGTCGAGCTCGGGACCGATGTCGGTGACCGTGAATTGCAGAATGTCGGACTCGACCGCCAAGGCGTAGCGCATCCCCTCCGCTTCGAGGTTCGAGCCGATGGAAATCGAGCCGATCGCGTCGCTCCCGGAGGCGACGGAAACCGTCGTCGCGCCGAATGATCCGGCGTTGGCGGCGAGCTGATATGTCCCGGCAGCGGGGGAGCTGTCGATCGAAACGGTCACGGAGGCGCTGCCGAGCGTGACTTTCTGCCAGTCGTTCAGTATGACGCCGTTCGCCGCGGTGCGTCCGGAAAGGTCGAAGACCAGAGCGGCATCGCTCTGAAGCGTTATCAGGGATTTCAGGTTGGCGGAGCCGCCGACGGTGATGACGCCGCCGAACTGGGCAGCCTTGGTCACGTTCAAAATGCCGGTGCCGGCGATCGTGACATTACGGAGTTTGGCGTTGCCGCCGGATTCATCCGACCCGGCGGTTCCGGATTCCACATTCATCACCCCGTGGACGATCGCGCCGGAGATGACCGCGCCGTCGCAGACACTCATCGAGCCACCGCTTGAAATCACGGCGTCGGCGGCGCTGCCGCCGTCGTTGATTTCGAGACAGCCGTTCCGCCCCACCGAAGTCGCCAGCGCGACCGCGCCCTTGTAGATGCGCTGGTAGCCCTGCATGCCGTAGACGAAAGTACTGATCGCGGTGCCGCCCGAGCGTATTTCCTGAGTGTCGTAGCCCTCGTTGATGACGAAATTCGATGCCACGCCGCCGGAAAGGCTGAAACTGCCCCGTTCGTTGACGCCCCGTATGACGGTCGTCTGGTCGCCGCCGGAAATGGGAGCTTTGATATGTCCGCCCGAGCTCACGGTGATGCCGAGCGCGGTGCCGCCGCTTACGACCGTGAGGAAGCCGCCCATTTTGACGGTGGCGTCGAGCGCGGTGCCGCCGCTCGATACCAGCAGCTGCCCGGTCGAGTTGATGATGAAGTTGGACGCCACGCCGCCGGAAAGATAGAAATTGCCGGAGGCGTTGCTGCCGCGGATCACCGTCGCGGAGTCCCCGCCAGTCACGGTGGCGTTGACGTTGGCGCTGCCGGAGACCGTCACGTCGGTCGCTTCTGCGCCCGGGAGGACGATCAGCTTGGCATTACGGAACATCTGCACGCCGCCGGCGACGGCGCCGCCGGAAACATACATGGTGCCGCCGCTCAGAAAAGTGGAGTCGGCGACGCCGCAGTTGGAGATCTTCGTGTCGTTCAGGACCGTGGTGCCTTTGACGTATCCGCCCGATTCGATGCGCAACGTGCCGCTGTTTCGGACGATGGTGTTGACGGCGCTGTCGCCTTTGGCGATAGTTTGCGAAGCCGTCTTGCCGCTTATGATCAGATCCTGATAATTCATATTCCACCTCGCGCTTGGAGCTGTTTTACAAAAACATAAAATAATAATAGCATGCGGTTGCCGAAAATGCAACTGTGCGCGCGAAAAAATACAGGAAAAAATCGGGGGGGGCGAGGCGGAAGGGGGGGGCGTCCGTAACGATCCGTGTGCGGTGTTTAAATGCAGGGCTTTGCGGCACGGCGAAGCCGCGTCTCGCCCCGCACCCCGGGTGCGCTGCACGCACCATCCGGGGAAAGCCCTTTGCTTTCCCCGGACCCTTTTTGCGGCTTACTCAAGGAAGCAAGCATGTTTGCAGACGATTCTTTGAATTACGGCGGCCTGCGGTAGGCAGCCGCCGCAGAGTTGCGGCGACTACCTACCTCGCGGCCTTATTGCTCGGGGGCACTCGTTTTTCTTTTTGACCAGCAAAAATAAAACCTCGCTCGCCCCCTGCGCGCTCGGCGGCGACCGCCTCGCGACGACCGTGTGTGTGCATGGAAACGTGACTGGTGCCACTTGGCGTTTTTTGTGTGCGGGCAAACAACCGGTTGCCGACCTTTGCCCGCCACGCCAGCTTGTCACGCCATAGTGCGAAGCACGGCGGCGGAACCCTTGGCGAAGGCGGGGCGCCCCGCATACGCGTCAGCGTCTCCCTCCGCGCGCGAAAATTCTTCCTATCGGGGCGGGATTTTCGCGGCGGGGATTTGCAATTTTGCTTCGGGCGGAGTATTTTATAATCGTCTTGTGGTGTCTTGATGGCTGGAGCGTGACGAAAGTTGTTGCAGATCACGTAAATACATCTGAAAATCGGCACTCTGGACAGACGATGCGAATTTGGTCTGACAGTTGACAATAACATATATTCAGGGAGCGGCGAAAGAATGGCTATCATCATAATTTCCGGACAGAGTTCGAGCGGCATCAATCTGACGTCGGATGTGCTGCTGGTCAACGGCGGCACGGCGAACGACACCACCATCAACTCCAGCGGCGCGGCGCTCGTTTCCAACGGCGGCGTGATGAACGACGTGCTCGTCAACAGTTACGGCGGGCTGCGCATCGCCTCCAACGGTTCGGCGAGCGGGATCAAGGAAAACGGCGGGTATGTCGAGGTCCAAAACGGCGGAGCGGCGAAATTCGATTCCAACACCTTCAGCGGTCTCGTGCTGAGCAGCGTGAACGGCAGCGGCGCCCGGGCGACGCTGCACGAGGGCACCACCGCGTTTTCGACCACCATTCTGAGCGGCGGACTCCAAATCTTCGACGGCGGTTTGGCAAGCTCCGTGACCGTCAGCAACGGCAGCGTGGACGTCCACGCCTACGGCTCGGCGGATCTCGTGATCGTCAACAGCCACGCCGAATTGAACATCTCCTCCATGGGCGATGTTACCAACATCAAGGAAAACGGCGGGTATGTGTCCGTTGCCGCCGGCGCGAACGCAACCTTCGTCGCCAACAGCTTCAGCGGATTGGTGTTAGACTCTCGCCAGTCAGCCACCGTACACTCCGGCACCACCGCGAACTCGACCACCGTGAACTCCGACGGCAAGCTGGTAATCTACTCTGGCGGCGTGGCGAACTCGACTATAGTGAACAGCCAAGGCAGCATGTATGTCTCTAGCGGCGGCATCGTAAGCGATACCACCGTGAACAATGGTAGTATGAACATTTATGCGAGCGGGGCAGTGAACCGCACCATCGTGAACGGCGAAGGTGTTCTGTGGGTCTCGGGCACAGCGAATTCAAATACCCTGAACGGCAATTGCCGTATGTATGTCGAGTACGGCGGTACGGCAATAGCTACCACCGTGAACAGTGGATGTGTACTGTACGTTTCCAGTGCGACGGCTTCGGCGATTACGGAAAACGGCGGGTATGTGGAAGTTGACTATGGCGCGAACGTAACCTTCGTCGCCAACAGCTTCAGTGGATTGGTGTTAGACTCTCGATCCGCCACCGTACACTCCGGCACCACCGCGAACTCGACCACCGTGAACTCCGGCGGCGAGCTGGTAATCTACTCTGGCGGCGTGGCTTCGGCGATCAAGGAAAACGGCGGGTATGTGGAAGTTGCCGACGGAAAAAACGTGACCTTCGTATCCAACAGCTTCAGCGGCGTGGTGTTGCGCGATCGATCCGCAACTTTGCACTCCGGCACCACCGCAAATTCGACCACCTTGAACAGCCAAGGCAGTATGTACGTCTATAGGGGCGGCGTGGCGAACGCCACCACTGTTAACGAGTCTGGTACACTGTACGTCTACTCCGGCGGCGTTGCAAATGACATTACCCTGAACGGAGATACCAAACATGGGTATATTCATGTTTACGAGGGTGCGGTGGCGAACTCCGTGACCGTCAATGCCGGTGGCGATTTGCAAGTCTCTTCAGGCGGCAGGGTTTCCGACCGGCTCACCATTGCCGCCACCGGCGCAAGTGTCAACGTGGAGTCAGGCGGCATCATCGACTTCGACATCTCGTCCCACGCTCCCGGCGAGGCGGCGCTGCTCAACCACTACGATCTCGTCGGCGGCACGCCGACCTTGACCATCACCGTCGCGGGGGCGGATCAGGAAAACGGCGCCTACTCGCTCGCCAAATATGTCGACGACAAGTTCGACGTCAAGACCGAGTTCGCCGTCTATACCGACAACGGTGATAAAGCGGGCACATTGATCGTAGGCGACTCTCTTGCCATCGGATCGGGCAAGTACGAGCTTGCCCTGGCGGACAAGACGCTGACGCTGACCGTCAGCGGCAATGCCGACTCCGGCCCCGAAGTGCTCAGCATCACCGCCACTCCCGAGGGGCCGACGAACCGGAACGTCACCGTCACGGCGACCTTCAGCAAAAAGGCGGTCACGCAGGAGTATTCGCTCGACAACTACACTTGGGAAAAATACTTTTCGACCGGCGTGGTTGTGACGGAGAACGGCACCGTGTACTTCCGCGGCGCCGATTCGAACAACAAATATTCCGAGGTCAAAAGCTACAAGGTCGCCAACATCGACCGCGTGCCGCCCGAAGCGCCCACGGCGAAGGCTGATATCACCGCCCCGACCGAAGACGACGTCACCGTCACGGCGACGTTCAGCACCGATACCGCGACGAAGCAGTACAGCCTCGACAATACCAGCTGGAAAGCATACGAGACCGGCGTTGTCATGGCGGACAACGGGACCGTATACTTCCGCGGGCTGGATGCGGCAGGCAACATCTCCAAGGTTACGGAGTATGTCGTTTCCAACATCAATAGCGCCAAGGTGCTGAGCGTTACCGCCACTCCCGAGGGGCCGACGAATCAGAACGTCACCGTCACGGCGACGTACAGCAGCGACACCACGACGAAACAGTACGCTCTCGACGGCTCGACGTGGCTTACCTACACGGGCAGCGTAGTCATGACGGACAACGGTACCGTCTATTTCCGCGCCCTCGACGCCGAGGAAAAGCCCTCGAAGGTCGTCGAATACACGGTCGCCAACATCGACCGCGTACCGCCGGATGCGCCGGTCGCGAGCGCCGACATCACCGTCCTCACGAAGCAGAACGTCACCGTCACGGCAACGTACAGCAACGACAGTGCGACGAAAGAGTATTCGCTTGACGGTCAAACTTGGCTTGAGTACTCCGAGCCGGTGGTTATGAAGGAAAACGGCACCGTGTACTTCCGCGGCGCCGACGAGGCGGGCAACATCTCCGATGTCACCGAATACACGGTCGCCAACATCGACCGCGTGCCGCCGGAAAAACCGGTCGTTTCCGCCGACATCACGACGCCCACGAACCGGGACGTCACCGTCTGCGCCACCTTCGGCGGCGACACCGTGAAGCCGGAGTACAGTTTGGACGGCAAATCGTGGCTCGCCTATACTGCCGGCGTCGTGATGACGGACAACGGCACCGTGTACTTCCGCGGTATCGACGCTGCGGGCAACGAATCCCCGGTCGCGGAATACACCGTCGCCAACATCGACAAAGTCGCTCCGGATGCGCCGGTCGCCAGCGCCGACATCACGAAACCCACCAACAAGACCGTCACGGTCACGGCGACGTTCAGCAAGGACTCCGTCCAGAAGGCGTATTCTTACGACGGCAAAAGGTGGAGCGAATACACGACCGGTATCGCCTTCGATGCCAACGGCAAGGTGTATTTCCGCGGGACCGACGCGGCGGGTAACGTTTCCCTCGCGACCGAGTACGACGTCACCAACATCGCCGACGGCAAGACCACCTTCGCGGGATCGCTCGGCTTCGACGGGATCTATCAGCAGCGTTTCACCCCCGAGCTCCCCGCTCCGGGGCTGTACAACGTCCGCGGCGACTTCGGCGTCTTCAACGGTTCGCTGAAGATCATGGACGGCGACGGACGCAAAGTCGCCTCCGGCAAGATCAAAAACGGCGCAATCACCTTCAACCACAACCAGCTCGCGCTTCTCGACAGCGCCGAAAAGTACACCGTAGTCGTCACCACCTCGGACAAAAACCGTCGCGCCGCGGACTACAGCTTCGAGATCGCCACCGACGAGCTCTTCGACAAGGGCGACAACAGTGATGACAAGTGGACCGCCGCACCGGCGATGGCGCCCGGCGATACCCTCAACAACTGGGTCGGTTACGGCGACGCCGTCGACTGGCGGTCGCTGGTTTCGGCAGACAACGGCGGCGTCTACGGACTCTTCCTGTCGGATGTCCGCGAACGCGTCAAAGTCACCGTTTACGCCAAGCAGGGCGGCGAGCTTACGAAGGTCAAAAGCTTTTCCGCCAATGATGCGAAACGCACGGCTTCGCTGCAGTATCTGACCCTCGCTCCCGCCACCCGGTATTATATCGCCGTCGAAGCTCCGGGCGCCAAAAAGGCGAAGAACAGCGACTACAAGCTCCTGTTCACCGAACGCGCGGTCTTCAACTGGGACGACAACAACTGGGGCGGCGCCGTCGAACTCGCCGAGGTCGGCGGACGCTCCGGCGCGCTCACCACCGCCGCCGACGGCGACCGGGTCGATTACACCGATCTCACCGGAGTCGAAAAATTCACCGTCACCATGACCGACGGCAAGGCGAAAGTCACCTTCTACGACGAAAACCTCAACAAGGTCAAGGTCGGTTACATGAAAATGGCGGACGATTCGATCCGCGCCGGGGTGTCGTCGCTGACCCTCAAGAACGGCAGCGTCACCACCAACAGCATCACGTTGAGCGATCTCGACGACTCGATCAAGTATCTCAAGGTCGAAGCCGCGGCGAAGACGCTCTGCGCGTACACGATCGCGTAAAGGAAGGGCAGGGCGGTTTTGAGCGGAATGCTGTCAATCGGACGCTTTTCGAGGTGATCGTGTCGCTGCTTGCTGTCGAAAACCTCGCCATCGGTTTCCGCGGGGACGCCGGGGTGGTCAATGTGGTCTCCGACGTCTCGTTCGAAATCGCCGCCGGCGAGATACTTGCGCTGGTGGGCGAATCCGGGTGCGGCAAAAGCATCAGCTGTCTCGCGCTGACGGGACTGTTGCCGCCGCGTCTTGCCGAGGTTTCCGCCGATCGGATCGACTTCGAGCTGCGCTCGGGCGAAACAGTCGATCTGTCGCGCCTCCCGCCCCGCCGTCTGCGCCGGGTGCGGGGCGGCGAGATCGCGTACATCTTTCAGGAGCCCGCCGCGTCGCTCAACCCCGTATTGACCATTGGCAGGCAGCTGGCGGAGGTCTTCGAACTCCACCGCCCCGATGTCGACGACCCCGAACCCGAGGCGGCGCGACTGCTCGATCAGGTAGGCATCCCGGCGGCGAAATCCCGGCTGCGCGCCTTTCCGCACGAACTGTCCGGCGGTATGCAGCAGCGCGTCATGATCGCCATGGCGCTCGCGGGACGCCCCCGGCTGCTGATCGCCGACGAACCCACCACCGCACTCGACGTGACCATTCAGGCGCAGATCCTCGATCTGCTCCGGCAGCTGCGCGCGGAATATTCGCTGTCGGTCATCCTCGTCACCCACAACCTCGGGATCGTCGCCGAACTCGCCGACCGCGTGGCGGTGATGTACGCCGGGAATATCGTCGAACTCGCCCCGACCGCCGACGTATTGCGCCGTCCCGCGCATCCCTACACCCGGGCGCTGCTGTCGGCGGTCCCGGAATTGGGCGGCGCGGGCGGCAGGTTGAATACCATCCCCGGCGTGGTGCCGCGCCCCGCGGATTATCCGGCGGGATGCCGCTTTTCGCCGCGCTGCCCCGCGTTGACGAATGCGGCGGAAGATGAAATTGCGCGCTGCCGCAATACCCTGCCGCCATGCGTTGCGGTCGCTTCCGGGCATCTCTGCCGCTGCCATTTGTCAAAGGTTCTGGAAAAATGAACCGGCGCGAGTGGGTACTTTTCGCGATGCTGGCGGCGGCGCTCGCGGCGACCGCAGCGGCGGTGCTGAGCCACACCGCTCCCGTAGTTCCCGCCAACGAGGCGGAGCAGGAAAAACTCCTCGCCGCATGGAAAAACGGCGTTTCCACGATGGTCCGCGAACACCGCTATCGCGAGGCAGTGCCGACTTTGCGCAACTACTTGCGCTACGCCCCCGCCGACAACGATGTGCGCCGACTGCTCGGCAAAGTGCTCTTCGAGATCCGGCGCTACGCCGAGGCGGGCGACGTCTACTACGTCGCGCTGCTCAATGATCCGAACGACTGTATTTCACGCAACAATCTGGGGGTGCTCTTCGCACTCGGAAGGCGCTGGAACGACGCGCTTCGGGAACTGCGCGAGGCGTTCGAGAACTCGGGGCAGGAGCTCTTCATCGGCGCCAACCTCGCGCGCTGCTGCGAACTTGCCGGTGAGACGAACGAGGCGCGCCGCGTTTGGCACATCGTCGCCGAAGGCACCCGGCGCGACGGCGAACTGCCCATCCCCGAGGACGCGCTGATGCTGGTGAATCCCGCCGCCTCGTCCACCCAAAAACAGCCGGAGGCAAAACCGTGAGCAAAATCAGGATAATGAGCGAGGCGCTGAGCAACCGCATCGCCGCCGGCGAGGTCATCGAGCGTCCCGCTTCGGTGGTCAAGGAGCTCGTCGAAAACTCCATCGACGCCGGAGCAAATCGAATCGTCATCGAGGTCGAACGCGCCGGTTCGCGTCTGATTTCGGTCAGCGACGACGGCTCCGGCATGGACTCCGAAGACGTGCTGCTCGCTCTCGAACCTCACGGCACGAGCAAACTTGTCGACGAAGCGCAGATCGACCATATCACCACCATGGGCTTCCGCGGCGAGGCCTTGCCCTCCATCGCGTCGATCAGCCGCTTTGAACTCTTCAGCCGCCCGGTCGGCTCCACCGAGGGGACGATACTCCGCGTCGAGGGCGGGAAAATCATCGAAAGCGCCCCCGCCGGCGGCAGGACCGGTACGGTCGTGAGAGTGCGCGACCTTTTTTTCAACACTCCGGCGCGCAAGAAGTTTCTGAAGTCTCCCGCAACCGAGGAGCACCATATCGAGGATACCGTCGCCGCACTCGCGATCGGGCACTGCGGCGTCGGCTTCACGCTGCGCATCGACGGCAGAGCCTCGCTGAACGTGCCGCCGGAGAGCCGCGAAGACCGGCTGCGCGAGGTCTTCGGAAAAGAGTACATGCGCCGGATGCTGCCGCTCGAACACCGCGAAGGCGACATGACCGTCTCCGGCTTCGTCGCCGAACCGGGTTTCACCCGCGTCGGTCGCCGGGAACAGCGCTGTTACATCAATTCGCGCGCGGTCGAAGCCCCGGCGGTCTTTCGCGGCATCCGCGACGGTTACGGGACGATCGGTTTTGAAGCCGGTCGTTTTCCCCCCGCCGTGCTCTTCGTCGAGATGCCGCCGGACCAGCTCGACGTCAACGTTCACCCCGCCAAACGCGAGGTGCGCTTCAAATCCGATTTCGCAGTGTCGCGTCTGATCGCTTCGGCGGTGCGCATGGCGCTGCGGCACAACCTCGATTCGGAACAAAGTTTGCCCGAATCGCTCGAAATCGTGGTAAATCCGCTCACCTCCACCCCCCGGAAACCCGTCGATTATGTGCTCGACGAGGCGGCGCTTGATTACCGACCCGCCACCGGCGAAGCGCAGAACTTGCCGCTGCCGGAACTGCCGCCGCTGCCACCGTTGGAACAGCAGCCCGCCGCCGCGTCGTCACCATCAAAGGATAGGAATCTAACCGGAGAAAACGAGTGGAAAATCCCCTCCGTGATGCCGTTGGAACTTACCGATGCCGACGCCGTTCCGAAACGCCCATCGGCGGCTCCGGCGGTCTCGGACGCCGACCAACCGCAGCCCCCCGACGACGGCTGGCCGGATCAGGTGCTTGGGATCTACGACCGGAGTTATATCCTCTGTTCGGGGCACGACGGTCTGATCGTCGTCGATCAGCACGCCGCTCACGAACGGATCATGTTCGAAGCGATCGTCGCCGACTACGAGCGTGACGACGCCTCCGCTCAGGCGTTGTTGCTCCCCGCCGTACTCGAACTCACCCACGCCCAGTTGGGATTGCTGCTCCGCCACCGCAAGATCTTCGAGCGGCTCGGTTTCGAGTTCGAACCCGCGGGCGGAACTTCGGTGCTGCTGAGCGCCGTCCCCGTTCGGTTGGGCTCCAAGCGCCCGCCGGAAGAGCTCGTCCCCGACATGCTGGAGCAACTTCTCGAAGACTCGGGCGGCAAAATTCCCGTCGAAGGGGAATACGCGGCGCGGGCGGCATGCCACGCGGCGGTGCGGGCACATGACGAACTCACTTTGGACGAGGCGCAGGAACTGTTGCGGCAGCTTCGTTTGTGCAAGCAGGGCAGGCTGTGCCCTCACGGGCGCCCGACGATGATAACCGTGACGCTGCGCGAGTTGGAAAAGCGTTTTCTGCGCCGCTAGAAATTTTCAGATCGCGGCGAGTTCTTCGGCGGCGGCTTCCAGCGACTCCATACGCAGCACCGCCAAGTCGTCCAGATGCGTCTCCTGCTCGTTGATGATGACCGTCGCAACTCCGTTGCGCGCGGCATTCTCGGGCAGCGCGGCGGCGGGGTAGACCGTGAGGCTGCTTCCCATCACCAGCGCGAGATCGGCTTCGGCAAAGACCTCGAAGCCCCTTTGCAGCAGCGCGTCGTCGAGATTTTCACCGTAGAAGACGATGTCCGGCTTCATCACGCCGCCGCACTTGGGACAGTGCGGCACCTTGCCCGCCATGACCGTCGGCGCCACTTCGGCGTAATTTTGTTCGCAGCGGCAGCGCAGGCAGTGATGGTGCGCCGGTGACCCGTGGATCTCGTAGACCTGACGGCTGCCCGCCTTCTGATGCAATAGATCGATGTTCTGCGTGTAGATGCCGAGCGGCAGTTTGCCGATCCGTTCCAGGTGGGCGAGCGCGGTGTGCATCGCTCCGGGATTGAAGTCGTCAAGGCAGTAGACGAATTCCTTCGCCCACTCGTAGAAAAGTTCGGGACGGCTCCGGAAGCAGTCGAGAGAAAGTATCTCCTCCACCTGAAAACCGTGCCACAACTGCCGGTAAACTCCGTTTTTGCCCCGGAAATCCCGGATTCCAGCCAAGGTGGAAACTCCCGCGCCCGTGAAGGCGACGATGTTTTTGGAAGATTTGACCAGTTCGGTCAGTTTGCCCATGATTCACCTCTTTTTGCGTACCGAAAAACCGAACGACCCCAAGCATTTACCCAAGCCGAAGTAATGTCCGTGCGCGAACGCCACCAGATCGGCGCGTGCGACGTCGAATTTACCGTTTTCATCGATCAGATCGGAAGTCACCTGCACCGCGAGTATTTCGCCGATGAACATGGTGTGGCTGCCTAAGTCCAGCGTTTTCACGACTTTGCACTCCATCGACAGCGGCGATTCGCCGACCAGCGGCGCGGCAACCCGGCTGCCCGGTATTGCCGTCAGCTGGTGCAGCGCGAATTTGTCCACATCCCGACCGGAAACCACGCCGCAGTGGTCGAGCGCCGTAACCATGCGGGAATCCGGCAGATTCACCGTAAATTCACCCGTCTCCGCGATGGGGGCATGGGAGTAGCGTTCGCGGCGCACCGAGATCGCCAGCTGCGGCGGATCGCTCGCGACCGTGCCGCACCACGCCACGGTAATCAAATTGTACTTCCAGCGGCGCTGGTCGCCGCAGCCGACAAGTACCGCCGGTACCGGAGCCAGCTGCGTTCCGCCGCGCCAGATGACCTTTTCCGTTGCGGGCATGACTGAAGTTTCAGAAGTTGTGCGACACGAGCCCGTCGCGTAGCTTCGGCTCGAACCACGTCGATTTGGGCGGCATGATTTCTCCCGCGTCGGCGATCGCCATCAGCTGATCCAATGTCACCGCGTGCAGCGAGAAGGCGATGGCGTATTCCCCGCTGTTGACGAGCTTTTCCAGCTCCGCCGTGCCGCGGATGCCGCCGATGAAATCGATTTTTTTGCTGGTCCGCGGATCGTCGACGCCCAGAAGCGGCGCCAGCACTTCCGCCTGCAGCCAGCTTGCGTCCAAAGACTCCACCACGCCGAGTTTGCCGAGGTCGAATTTCGGCACCGCAAGGCGCCATTTGCCTTCGAGGTAGAACTTGAACTCGCCCGGCTTGGCGACTTGCCCGTCGCCGGCGTCGCTGACGGTGAATTTTTCGCCCAGAGCGGCGATGAATTCCTGCGGCGTGCGACCGTTGAGGTCCTTCACCACCCGGTTGTACGGCAATATCGCCAACTGAGAAGCGGGAAACGCCACCGCGAGGAAGTAGTTGTAATCCTCCTTGCCGGTGTGGTGCGGATTTTTTGGCGCGCACTCCGCCGCCGTACGCGCGGCGGCGGCGCTGCGGTGATGCCCGTCGGCGATGTAGAAGACGGGGATGCGGTCGGCAAAGAGTTTCGACAGCCGCGAGCTGGTCGCTTCGTCAAGCCGCCACACCGTGTGACGGATGCCGTCGGGCGAGGTGAAATCGAAGAGCGACGGCTTTTGACACTCCGCCGCCACCAGCGCGTCGATCTCGCGGTCGTCGCGGTAGGTGAAAAACGCCGGACCGGTGTGCGAACGCAGCTCCATAACGTGCCGGGTGCGGTCGTCTTCCTTGTCGGCGCGGGTGCGCTCGTGGCGCTTGATCACCCCGGAACGGTAGTCCGCCGCACTGGCGGCGCCGATCACGCCGGTCTGGGCGCGACCGTTCATCACCAGCCGGTAAAGGTAGAGATGAAGCCCCTTGTCCAGCGTCAGCGGAGCTTCGGCGCACAATCTGCGGAAGGCGGCTCCCGCCTGGGCGTAGACCCGCTCGTCGTGCAGGTCGATGCCGGGCTCCAGATCGATCTCCGGACGCGACACATGCAGAAACGACAGCGGGTTGCCGGCGGCAAGCGCCGCGGCTTCGGCGGTGTTCACCACGTCGTAGGGAACGGCGGAGACCGCAGCGGCGTTTTCGGGGCGGGGCAGCAGTCCGTGGAAGGGAAGAAATTCAGCCATGATAACAATGATCCTGATGTTTGAGGTTGCTTGCGATTCGATACCGCATATTTAAAATATCATTGGCTCACGATATATTCAAGCTGCAACTGTCTTGAAAAAAACGCCGAAGCAAGTTATATTCAAGCATTCAACAGTGCATGGCGCACTATCATAAAAAAATCTGATCCGGAATCGGTGTATCATGTTGCGATTGTGTATAAAAAAATGCGGTGTCGCTTCCGCGGCGACCGCAGCCGCCGAGATACTTGAAACTCCCGGCAGCGTGGCGGTGGTCCCCACCGAGACCGTTTACGGACTGGTATCCCGGGTGACTCCCGCCGGAGCGGAGCGGATCTACGCCTTGAAACATCGCTCCGGCGGCAAGCGGCTTGGCTGGTTCGTCGGCGATTGGCGCACGCTCGAAGCGTACGGAGTGCTGCTGACTCCGGCGGCGAGAAAAATTGCCCGACGCTGGATGCCGGGGGCGTTGACTTTGATCGCTCCGACCGGGGATGGCGGCAGCATCGGTTTTCGAATGCCGGATCATCCGTTTTTAAGCGCACTGCTGGCGGAGTTGGGCGAGCCGTTGTACCAGACCAGTGCCAACCGTTCCGGCGAAGCGGATTCGCTGACTTTGGATGCCGCGCTTGCCGGTCTGGACGGCGAGGTCGATCTGGCGGTGGACGGCGGAACGCTGCCCCCCGGATCGCTGGCGTCCACCGTGGTGGATGCGCGTGTCGAACCGCCGCAGATACTCCGGCGCGGAGCGCTGATTCCGGATTTACGCGATTTATGAACGCTTGCCGTTTGTAAATTGCCATACCGGAGTTATATTTATTATTTTACAGGATAAAGTGTTCAGTTGGTCCGGAATATCGTGGTGCGATACTGGAAAATATTGGTCGGTGTGATGATCATTTCAGTCGGCGTTTCGGCGGCTCCCCCGGCGGATAACGGGATCGTCCGTACTCCGGACCGGTTGAATGCCGTACTAGCCACCGTCAACGGCGAACCGATCAGTCTCGGGGATATTCTGCCGATGACGCGGGCGCGGGAATATCAGGCTGCCGCTGCCTACTCCGGCGATGAGCTGACCAAGGCGGTATACGATTTGCGGCTGGAAGCGGTCGACGAGGTGATCGACAGCAAATTGATACTTGCCGATTACTCCGGCAAGTCGTTCGAGATACCCGAACGCGAGGTCGAAGCGGCGGTCGACGAGGCGGCAGTGCAGATGGGGTGCCGGTCGCGCAGCGATTTGGCGCGGCGCCTTCGCGAGGACGGATCGTCGGTAGAGGATTTGCGAAAAAAACTGCGGGAACAGCTTATCGTGCATGTGATGCTGCAACGAGAATACCACATTTCGAATTTCATAACTCCGGAAGACATGTTTCGTTACTACAAGGAGCACGAAGCCGAGTTTTCCCGCCCCGAAAGCGTCGAGCTGGCGATGCTGCAGCTTTCTCCGGAACGTCTGGATCAAGGGGTAAGCGTCGAGGATATATCCGCCGCGCTTGCCGCCGATCCGGGGGCTTTTGCCGATCTGGTACGCCGCTATTCCTCCGGACCGGGAAGAAACGACGGCGGCAACCTCGGCGTCATCGAAAAACGGCGGCTGCGGGCGGAATTTGCCGCCGCTTTGGATGGAAAAATTTCCGTTGGCGGCATTTACGGACCGTTACACACAGCGGACGGGGTCTTCTGGCTCACGGTGCTGGCCCATCATCCGGAGGAGACGTCATCCTTTGACGCCTCCGGTGCGGAGATTCGCCGCCGCATGGAAAATGCGCTGCGCCGGGAGTGTCGCGCCCGTTATTGCGCACGGTTGAGAAAGAGCGCGATAGTCAGGTATTTCATCCCCGGTGCTCCGTCGGAAGCCGGGAAAGAAGATTCGAATGAAAGTGAGCAAACTTTAAAATAGCGGAATTTGAACGATGAAGTTGTTTTGTTCGGCATGTCAGAAGGTATTTGAAGCGGAAAAGCCTCAGGATTCGTCTCAAGTCAAGTGTCCGTCCTGCGGCGCGGAACAGGAGTTCCCGCAGACGGTTCCAGGTCCCGGTGTGGTGCTCGGCGATTTTCTGATCGAAAAACTGCTCAGCCGCGGCGGCATGGGCGAGGTGTTTCTCGCCAAACAGATATCGCTGGATCGTCCGGTGGCACTGAAGGTTTTGCAACAGAAGCACCTTGAGGACAAGGAGTATGTGGAAAGCCTCTTCAAGGAGGCGCGGGCGGCGGCGAAACTGAACCACCCCAACATCGTTCAAGCCTACGCCATCGGTGAGGACAACGGCATCTTCTACTTCGCGATGGAATATATCCGCGGCGAGACCTTCAAGCAGATACTGAAGCGCGAAAAGACCATCGAATTCACCCGCGCCGCGACGGTCATTCGCGATATTGCCCGGGCACTGAGCGCCGCATGGCGGGAACAGAAACTGGTGCATCAGGATATAAAACCTGATAACATCATGCTGGATGCCAACGGCTTCGCCAAGCTCGCCGATCTGGGGCTGGCAAAGGTTGCCGGCGGAAATCAGGAGGATGCGGCGGAGGAGGGCGACGAGGTTCTCGGCACCCCGCAGTATATCAGCCCGGAACAGCTCACCGGCGTGCCCACCGACGTGCGCAGCGATATTTACAGTTTGGGGGCCACGTTCTACCATTTTGTGACCGGAAGGTTCCCGTATGTTGCGGATACCGGCGACGAAATTGCCAGAATGCACCTCGAATGCGCGCTGCAACCCCCGCGCGAAGTCAATCCGAAGTTGCCCGAGGCGCTGAATCGGATCATCGTCAAGATGATGGAAAAGGACATCAACAAGCGGTACCAGACCGCCGAATCGCTGATTGATGATCTTGACGCCTACCTGCGGAGTGCTCCGCCGTCATCCGGCGGGAAAAAAGCCGTTCCCGCGGCGAAACCGGCAGCCAAGCCGGCGGTTCCGCCGAAGAAACCGACCCTGCCCAAACTTTCGGTGCCCGGCAAGTCGATGACGACGCCGCCCAAGCCGACGGTGCCGAAGCTGACTCAGCCGAATTCCGAGACGGCGCCGGAGCCGCCGAAACCGTCTCCCGCTGCGGGTAACGAAAGCGCCAAACCGGCGGCACCTTCGACACCCGCGCCTCCGCCCACCCCCGCGCCAACGCCGGAGCCGGAAAGTGCCGAGACGGACGAACCGTCGCGTTTCAGCCGACCGCTGAAAATCACGTTGACGGTGGTTGCGGGGGTGTTGCTGTTGGCGGTGATTGCTGTGGCGGCTTTGGTGATCTGTCACAAATACGAGGTGCTTCCCGCGGCGTTGACGCCGGTGGCGAAACCTGTTGCTCAGTTCCTGAATTTCGGTTCTTCCGAGCCGAAGAAGGTGAAGCCGGCGGTAAAGAAACCGGCGCCGCCGCCGAAACCGGTGGTGGTGCTTACCCGCCCGGAGTATCTGGCAACCGTCGAAAAACTCGTAAAAATGCCGACTGCCAGCGAGGAGCAGCAGGATAAATTCTTGAAGGATGCGGAGATGTTCATGACCGCTTTCAAACCGCAGACCGTCGAGGAACGTACGGCCCTGCGGCGACTGATCGCGGTTTATGCTCCGGTCGACGAGTCCCGTCGCTTTGTTCCGTACCGTTCCAAGACCCGGTCGGAACGGTTGCAGGCGATCGCCGATGCCAAACGCAAGCAGGAGGAGGAGAAAAGAAAGCAGGAAGAGTTGGCGCGGAAGGAACGTGAAGATCGGGAGCGTAGGGAACAGGAACGCCAACAGGCCGATGCCGAACGGCGCAAATTCAAGGAGGAAAATGAACGGCGGATTAAGGCACGGACGGAACTGCTGAAAAAAGATATAGGTGTGGCTTCGATGCGATTGGTCAACGGCTTCTACGCTGCGGTGAACGGGGACCAAAAGGCATTCGACTCCGCCTGCGAGGCGGCGAAAACGATGATGCAGACACTGCCGTCCGTCAATATCACTGCCACCGAAAATAAGCTCATCGATGGGTTTAAGGAACTGTATTCCCGTCTGCCGGAGGAGCTTGAAAAAGTGCTTGATTTCAAAAAAGCCGTAACCGATATGAAGGACGATCCCGGTTTCAGGTGCCGCATCCCCGACGCCGGTGGGGGATTATGTCGCGTCGTCACCCTGAATACGGACGGCAGCTTGCTGGTTATACATAATGGCAAGTCTAAGCGGCTGCCTTCGCTGGGGCGTGATCGCCTCTCCTTCGACAGGACGCTCACCGCCTACCTGAAAGAAAATCCGCATGCGCTCTTTTATTACGGTTTGATGACCAAGCAGTTCGACAATACAATGAAAAAGGATGTGCCGAACGATTTCTGGAAGAAGTATCTCGTCGTCTTCATTACCCTGACCGGCGGCAAATAGGCGTTCAGGGTGGTCATGAAGGATACTCGTCGGCTGCTGTTCTTTTCCGACATCCACGGGGTGCCGGAGACGGTGGAACTCGTGTTCCGCCAAGCGGATGAATTGGGTGCTTCGACACTGATCCTTCTCGGCGACGCGCTCTATCACGGTCCGCGCAACGGCGTGCCCGAGCGTTACGACTCGCCCCGCGTGGCGGAGCTGCTCAATTCGCGGCGTCAGGCAATACTGGCGATCCGCGGCAACTGTGACTCCGAGGTCGATCAGCAGCTGCTCGAGATCCCGATCATGGCGGACTATGCGGAGCTCATCGCGGGCGGACGACGTTTCTTTTTGACGCACGGACACCGCTGGAACCGTTTCAACCCGCCGCCCGTGCCGGATGGGACGGTTTTGGCGCATGGTCACACCCACATCCCCGAGATCGCCGAAGCGGACGGTATCACGATCTTCAATCCGGGGTCGGTGACGCTGCCCAAGGGCGGTTTCCCGCGGAGCTTCGGTTTTTTCGACGGCGAAAAGCTGTCGGTGCGCCGCCTCGACGACGGCGAAGTCATATTGAAAGAAAGGTAGACGATGGATAAAGGCATTTCGTTGCGCTGGCTGGGGTTGAATGCGTTCGAACTTAAATTGGGTGATCGGGATTTGCTGATCGATCCCTATGTCAGCCGCAACCGCGATCTGATACATGTGCCCGGTGAAGTGGAAAAATACATCGATGTTTCTCCGCGTCTTTTGGATCGCATCCCTTATATTCTGATGACCCATTCGCATTGGGATCACCTCGGCGACACGGCTGAAATAATCAAGCGCATCGGGGGAGCGACCTTTTGCGGCTCCCGCACCGCCTGCAATATCCTGCGCGCGCAGGGCGTGGACGACATGTGGATGAACACGATCGAATACGGTGATGTGCTGGAGATCGGCGAGACCGTCAAGGTCACGGTCTTCGAGTCGCGCCACAAGGAGCCGTACGATCCGGGGTTTTACGACGCTCCGCCCGAAAAGCTCGAATGCACGAGCGACTGGCGCTGCGGCGAAGTCTACGCGTTTCTGATCGAGTACGACGGTATGCGGATCCTCAACGTCGGGTCGGCGAATCTGCATCTTCCCGCAGTGGACGGTCTGGAGTGCGACTATTTTCTCTGCGGCATCAGCCGCTGGAACCCGGATTTTCCGGAGCTTTTGTCGCACCTCCGCTTCAAAAAACTCATTCCGACCCACCACGACGCCTACACCAAGCCGCTCACCGAGTTCAGCTTGCGGGGCGATCTGGACCGGCTCCGCGCGGCCGTGCCCGATTTGCCGGTGATGGAGCTCGAAGTGCTCAAGCGTTACGATCTGCCGCGGCTCGACTGACACGTCCTCCCGATTGCAAAGCGGTCATTCCGGGAGTATATTAAGCAAGTTTCGTCGAGCTGCGGCGGAAAAGGTGAACCCCGTGCGATTCGGGGGCTGTCCCGCAACTGTGAGCGCTTCTCGTAAGGCGCGAGCCAGATCCCGGGCCGCGGCAGAAGTTTTGACCTTGATAACGTGCGAGAGACACCATAAGAGGTAAGTTGATGCGTCGTATCCGCCGCGTACTTTGCGGTATTTCCGTTTTTCTGCTGTCCTGCGCCGTCGTTTCTGCGGCGGAGGAGCGCATCGTATCGTTGTCTCCCGCGGTAACGGAACTAGTCTGCCAGCTGGGGCAGGGGAGGCTCCTCGTCGGTCGCAGCGAAGTCTGCAACTATCCGGAAGAAGTGAAGACGCTTCCCGCCGTCGGGCGGTACGCCGACCCGAACTTGGAAAAACTCGTGCGTTTGCGCCCGACATTGGTGCTGACCAACGATTTGCGTGCGCCGCGCGTCGGGAGCGTTCTCGAAAAACTCGGAGCCCGGTTGATCGTCAAGCAGTGCCGTAACGTAAAGGAGTACCGCGAGTGGGTGGAGCTCCTGGGCGACGAACTTGATTGCCGTCGTGAGGCGGCGGCGGAGCTGGCGCGTTTCGACCGCGAGATCGCCGGATTGCGCGAGCTGGAGCCCCTGTCGTTGTCGCTGTTGTGGGTGGTCTCGGATTCCCCGTTGCTGACGGGAGGGCGCAATTCGCTCCTGAGCGAGGTGTCGCAGCTGGCGGGAATGCGCAACGCTGGGGACATCTGCTACCTTGCCTACTACCGCATGTCGCGCGAGGCGCTGCTGAAAAATCCCCCCGACGTGATAATTTGGGCGAACTCCGGAGCTTCCCCCCGACCCGGCGACAATTTTTGGGGTGAGCTTAAGGCAGTGAAAAAACGGCGCATTTTGCGCTATCTGCACGAAGACACTGTCATGCGCCCCGGTCCGCGTCTGCCGGAGGGGATCCGCAAATTGCGTCGCGAGGCGGAGGAATTGATGAAGAGGGAGGTCGACGATGCGTCCCTTTAAGTGGCTTGCCGTCTTCATCGTTGTCAGCGCAGTCCTGTTTTTGGGAGTGGTCTGCGGCGGCAGTTGGCAGCCGCCGCAAGTGTGGTATGTCGATGGCGCGTGGGACCCGATATTCATGCTGCGATTGATGCGGCAGCTGACGGCGCTGACGATCGGCGCGTCGCTGGCGGTCTCGGGCGCGGTCTTTCAGACCGTGCTGCGCAATCCGCTCGCCGAGCCGTTCACGCTCGGGATATCCGGCGGTTCCGGGGTCGGGGCGGCGCTGGCTATAGTGTTGAACTTGAACGCCATCACCTTTCTTGCCATCCCGTTATGCGCACTATTGGGGGCACTTGGCGCTCTGCTGCTGGTGCTTTTTTGTGCCGGTTGGCGGCGGGACGGCGGCGAGAGTATCCTGCTCGGCGGGGTGATCGTCGGCACGATCTTCGGCAGTGTGCTCATGTATATTCTCTCCGTGGCGGACAACGATCAGCTCGCCGGGGTGACCTGGTGGATGCTCGGCGACCTGCAGGCTGCCGATCCGCGCCTTTTGCTGAGCGCGGCGGTCTGTCTCGTTGCGGCACTGGCGGTGCTGCGCGGACTTGCCGGGGAGTTGAACGCGCTCGCTTTCGGCGATGCCGCGTCGTGGAACTTCGGCGGCGACCCGGTGTGGCTGCGCAAAGTGCTGATCGTGATCGCTTCGCTGCTGGCGGCGGGAACGGTGGCGCTGGCGGGAATCATCGGCTTTGTCGGGCTGATGGTCCCGCATGCGGTGCGGCGTCTCTGCGGCTGCGACCACCGGCGTCTGCTTTTTGCTGCGGCGTTGTCGGGCGGGGTGTTCCTGATGTTGTGCGATCTTCTGTCGCGCGCGGTGTACGCGGAGCGCGAACTTCCGGTCGGCGTCATCACGAGCGCAGTCGGCGGAACACTGTTCCTGTATCTTTTGAAAAGGCGGGGGCGCGCATGAAACTCGTCGGCGAAAAGCTCCGGTTTTCCTACAATGCGACCCCGGTGTTGCGCGACGTATCGCTGACGGTGGAGACGGGGAGCCTAACCATGCTGGTCGGTCCCAACGGCAGCGGAAAAAGCACGATGCTGAAATTGTTGTCCGGCTTTCTGCGTCCGGAGTGCGGCAGAGTTACGCTGGACGGTGTCGATCCGCGTTCCCTGCCGTGGCGGGAACGTGCCCGGAAGCTCGCGTTCATGACACAGGAGTTTCAGCCCGGATTGGATTTTAGCGTCCGCGAAACGGTGATGCTGGGGCGCAACCCGCATCTGGGAGTCTTCGGCAGTCCCGGCGCCGAGGATCTGCGCGTGGTGAATGCGGCGATTCGCGACATGGAGCTGGAGAACATCGCGGAACGGCCGGTGAACAGGCTCTCCGGCGGTGAGCGTCAGAGGGCGATGATGGCGGCGGTGATCGCTCAGAAGGCGGAGTGTCTGCTGCTCGACGAACCGACCTCCGCATTGGACGTCCGCCACGCGCTCAAGCTGTCGGAGTATCTGCGCACGCTGCGCCGCAACTGTGGAATATTGATGGTCACGCACGATTTGGGGCTGGCGTTGCGTTGTGCCGACCGGGTGTTGTTGATAAGTTCCGGCGAGTGCGTCGCCTATGGCGCTGCCGACGAGGTGCTGACGCCGGAGTTTCTGGAGCGCGCCTATGGTTGCCATGCGGAAATTTTGACCGGCGGACATCTCCGCTCGATCGTTTTTTATCGGTGAGGTTCGAGAAGGGTTTTATGGATTACGGAAAGCTGTTGGAAAATTCGTTGTATCTTTTGGCGCTGCTCAACCCAGCCAGCAAAGTCATGTTCCTGTCGACCTACGAACCGGCGCTGACCAGACGGCAGATATTGGAACTGGCGTGGAAATCCTCGCTGGCGGCGCTGGCGATATTGATCGTCCTCGCCGGGGCGGGGGAGGTGGTGCTGCGCGGAATCTTCAAGGTCGAGCTCTATTCGCTCCGCATCACCGGCGGTCTGATCCTCTTCATGATCGGCTGGACCGCGGTGCGTGAAGGGCGATTCGTGCAAAAACAGGAGCACAAATTGCGGGAAAATTTCACCGATCTGTCGCTGGTGCCGCTCGCTGCCCCGCTCATCGCCGGACCGGGGACCATCGCCGCCGCGATCTCCGGCACGGCGGAGTACGGACTTGCCTTGATCGCATCGGCGTTGACGCTGGCGATACTGGTGAATTTCGTCGTTATGCTCTTTTCCCGGCCGATCAACCGGGCGCTGGAGCGCACACATCTTCTTGGACCGCTGATCCGCCTGACGGGGCTGATCATTTCCGCGGTTTCGGTGCAAATGGTGATAACCGGTCTGCACGAGTGCCTGAAGTAGGCGGGAGAGACTGCGACTACTCCGGAAGTTCCGTTTTTTCTTCGCGAACCCAGAAGACGTTACCCTCCGGATCGGTGCCGCGCCAGAAGTCTCCCGATGGATCCTCCTTGAGTTCGTAACCGGCGAAGTACATGCGTTCCCGGAGCGCGTTGATGTCGGGTACTCCGAAGCGCCAGCTGGTCGCCGAAGCTGAGTGTTCCAGAAACGGGGCGTCGGTCTTTTCCAGCGTCAGCAGAGTGGTCTCGGATATCTTGAAACTCGCGATGAATCCGCTGTCCAGCACCGGATCGCCGAACTGCATAAGTTCGCGGTAAAAGATCCGGCATCCATCCAGATCGTTGACGCGGAGCACGATTTCGATCAAATTTTTTCTCATGGTTGAAAAAAGTCCGTCTTTACCTGCCGAACCGACATGGTCTCAACTCCCCCGAACCGGGATCATGCCGTCAAACTAGAATATAATTCGCCGCCACCGGATTTGCAAGCGGCGATTCACACGGCATACCCGAGATAACCGAGCGCGATACGGACATCCTCTTCGCTGGCGGAGGGGATTTCCAGTACGATATGGCGCAGTCCTGCCGCCACCGCGTTGCGGACGATCTCGCCAAGGTGCATGTTTTCTGCGTTGGGAATGTTGAGCGGCAGATGCCCGTCGCTCCACTTTTCGTCCGGATAACTGTCGTCATACTTCGAGGCGTGAAGGTGCATCATCTTCACCTGTCCGGAAGCGATCATCTGGTTGGCAGCCGCAACGAAATCCACGCCGAAAAGCCGTGCCGATATCCACAAATGTCCGGTGTCGAGGCAGAGCGGATGATCGTAATACACGAGGTCGCGCGGAATCATGTCGCCCTCGCCGACCGCCGGGAAGTCGTTTTCGACGCAGACGGTCAGTTTTGGGTACTTGGTCCGCAGAATGGCAAGGTTGGCTTTGACGCGGTCACGGCGCTCCAGATACTCGGGCAGGGCGGTGAAGTCGCCGTTAAGCATGACCCCCTCCCAGCGCATAAGTTCCGGTCGAAGTACGGTTTTCATACACTCCCAGAAGCTTTTGCCGTGACCGAACGCCGGAACGGGAATGTCGGTCATGAAGAAACCGTGAAAGACCATGCGTTCGACCCCGAGTCCGGTCAGATAGGCGATATTCTCGTCCACTGCCTTCCAGATCGGCGTCATATCCGATGCGGCGAAGTTCCAGTTGTACGGCTGCTCCACCGGAGCGTGGGCGCTCAGCGGCACGTTGTTGGCGGTGAAAAACTGTATTTCCTCAAAAGTGCAGGTGTTGTGAAGCTGGACGCCGAATTCCACTCCGCAGCCTGCGCAAAGCTCACGGGAACGGCGAAGCAGCTTCCGTTTGTCGCCGGCATTACGAAACGCTCCGCTGCTGAGCTCAAGACGCAAAACATTCATTTCAAACTGGAATCCCCCAACATACGCAATCTTTTTCCGCCGAGCGGGAAACGCACTTGAAAGATCGTTCCGCGCTGCGGTTCCGACACCAGACCGAACTCCGCTCCATGTTCGCGGCAGATGCGTTCTATTATCATGGTGCCGATGCCGTTGCCGCCGGATTTTGTGGTCTTGAAAGCCTGAAAGATGCTGCTCAGCGATGCCGCGGTCACTCCACACCCCGTGTCGGCGAATTCCACTGTCAGAAACTCCGGATCGGCATAGCCGAAAATCGTCAGTTCGCCACCGTTGGTCATCGCCTGCACCGCGTTGCGGATGATATTGTAAAAAAGCTGTTTCAACTGCGCCGCATCGCCGGATACCGGAGGCAGCACCGACGCCCAGTTGCATTTCACGTTCACCTTGCGCGCTTCGACCTCCGGCTGCATGAAACGCAGCACGTCTATGACCAGTTCGCGAATGTCTGCGGGTGCGAACTGCGGTTTCCCCGGACGGATGGCGGTCAGAAAACCGTGAATGATGCTGTCCAACCGTTCGACCTCGCCGGTGCAGGCGGCAATCATTCGAGCGACCTCGTCTTGGGGCAGGACGTCTTCGGGATTGCCGGAAAGCGACTTTTCGATGATCTGCAAATTCAGATACAGGCTGTTGAGCGGGTTGCCGATCTCGTGCGCCACTCCCGCTGCCAGCAGTGATACCGCCTTGACCGTTTCGTTTTCCAGCTCGCTCATCGTCTTTCTGCGGCTCTCGGTGACGTCGCGCAGGATCACCGCCGCCAGCGCCGCGTCTTCGGGGAGGGGAACCAGATAGAATTGGATGAAGCGCGGTTCGGGGTACAGTATCTCCACCTCCTGCCGCGCCAGGCGTATCCACTCGTTTTCGTCTTCGCGCAATATGCGTCGCCAGTCCACCCCCTGAATGAGTTGGGACACCCTGATCCGCGATGTATCTTCCGGCAGAGCCAGCATATCGTGCGCCGCACGGTTGGCGTAACGGATGCGCAGCCGCCGGTCGACGACCAGAATACCCTCCTCGACCGCGTTGAAGACGGTCTCGAAAAATCCGCGGTCCCGGGCAAGACGCAGAATATAAGCCTGGCGGTTGGTGACATCCAGCTCGCCAAGGCGCTCGCTGAAGCGTTCAAGGAAACTTTTTCTAACGGTCATCAGTTGAAATCTCCGATCTCAAATGCCATATTAATATAATAGCTGACGGCGCGGTTTGCAATGACGCAACACCGCGTCGTGTGATAAAAAATCCGGCGGGGATGATGCCGAAAAAGCGGACGGGACGACGATGCTGAAAATTGTGAAACCACTGCTGGTGTCAGTTGCGGCGATACTGTTTTCCTGCGCATCGGCAGCACCGCTGCCGGTTAAGATGTCCGAAGCTGCCGATGAGTTGAAACGCAAATGCCAAGATCACTCCGAAGTATCCGTCAAGGGCGACGAATTGATCGTGACGTTGAAGGAAGTCTCCGGCACGGGCGGTTTCGACGGCCAGTTTTCGATCGATCTCAAAAAATTTTCCGGTAGCACCTTCACGTTTATGATCGATGTAAAGTCGGACAAGCTTTCCGGCAACCGCAGCAAGGTGCCGCAGACCCTGGGAAAAGTGTATTTCAATACCGCCAGTCAGTTTATCCACTCCGGGCGCATCGGATGGAACACTCTGGTCTTCAGGCGACTCAAAGTTCCCGGCAACGGACTCGTCAAGCTTCGGATCGAGCTCAAGAACTTCAATGGAGAAGTGTCTTTCCGCGATCCACGCATCAAAGGTGATTTTCCGAAGCAGGACTCCGGTACGAAGAAGAAAAAGAAAAAAGACAAAAAATAGGCACGGTCGATGTGCCGATCAATTTCAGGAAAGGTGAAACATCATGCCGCTCTTCCGTTATGTCTGCAACGAATGCCATAATGATTTCGAACTGCTTCAGCCGCGTTACGATGCTCCGGCGCGCTGTCCGCGGTGCGGGTCCGAAAACAACACTCGACAGCTCAATCGGATCGGCGGTATCAAAACGCCGGGTCCCGCCGGATGTGCCGGACGCGACAGTTGTCCCGACGCCGGCGGTCATCACTGTTGCGGCGAAGGCTGCTGTCATGGTCATCACTGAGCTGCGCGCACGTTTCGTTTATGAACAAAAAAGCTCTTATTACGGCGCTGGACGAGCTGGGGATGCGTCCCGGGCGCGGACTCGGACAGAATTTTCTGCTTGACGGCAATCTGCTTGACGCCATCGCGCGGATCAATGCCCCCGAACCGGGGGAGGAGATATTGGAAGTAGGTCCCGGCTTCGGGGCTCTGACCGGACGTCTGCTTGCCGCGGGAGCGCGGGTGACCGCAATCGAATTCGACCGCCGACTGGCGGGATATCTGCGTCGCCATCTTGCCTGCAACAATCTGCGGCTGATCGAAGCGGACGCCTGCAAGGTCGATTATTCGCAGCTTTTTCCTGACGGGAACTTTCGCGCCGTCGCCAATCTTCCGTACTCGATAAGCTCGGTTTTTATTGCCAGAATGCTGGAGCTGGACGCCCCGCCGGAGCGGATGTTTTTCATGCTCCAGCGCGAAATGGGCGAACGCCTCGCCGCACTTCCCGGCACCAAGGCATACGGCGCACTCTCGGTGCGGGTGGCGCTGGACTATCATGTGCGGATCGAAAGGATCGTGCCGCCGGAGGTTTTCTATCCGCCGCCGGAGGTCGAGTCGGCACTGGTGGAGTTCCGGCGTCATCGGGAATTCGCATTGACGCGCGAACAACGAGCCAAAGTGCGCGGTGTGGTCAATTCCGCCTTTGCCCAGAGGCGCAAGCAGCTCGGCAAAGTGCTCGGCGGTGTTTACGGTCGGGAAAACGCTCTGCGTGCCTTGGACGAAGCCGGAATCGCTCCGGAAATACGACCGGATAAATTGACCTGCCGGGACTATCTTCAGGTTGCGAAAGGGCTTTTTTGCGCGATTTTTGAAAAAAAGCCGCTTTGAAGGGGATTTTTTTCTTGCATTTTACGCACACGCAAATTATATTGCATAGAGGTAGAAACTGGATACTGGTGTTTAACATCAACAACATCATAATGGGGATATGCAAATGAAATTCGGTAAAACTCTTCTGCTGGCGGCGGTGTTGGCTTTTGGCTCGCTGCAAGTCCAAGCCGTTCAGGACGGCGACAATTGGCTCATGTGGCCGCTTGAAAAGCTCGGTCGCGGGATCGCCAACTGCGCCTTCGGTCCGGCGGAGTTGCCGATGAAGTGGTATGATGTGTCGTTCCAATCCGGCGGCATCGTCGGTCTGACTTACGGAACGCTCAAGGGCGTGGCATATGTGATCGGTCGTGAAGTGATCGGCATCGTCGACATCATCACCTTCCCGTTCCCGTTGCCCAACTGCCCCAACGAACGTGACGGTTACGGCGCCGGATACGGTCCGATTTTCCGCATCGGCGCGGAATGGGTGGTCGATGCCGACCACGACTGGTGGAATTTCGTTTACGACCGCAATACGATGAGCAGCGTGTCGGATTACTGAGGTCGCGTCATATTCGGGTTCAAACAGGGGCGGATATATTCTTCCGCCCCGTTTTTTTTTGCGAAAGACCGCTCGGATAGCGGTGGATCCATTAACCAATTTCTGGAGAGGATTGCATAGGTCATCATGAGTTTTTCATGCGGTTTTGTCGGGTTGCCCAATGTTGGCAAATCCACGTTGTTCAATGCCTTAAGCAAGGGCGGCGCCGAAGCTGCCAACTTCCCGTTCTGCACGATCGAACCAAATACCGGGATCGCCTCGGTGCCGGATTCGCGACTCAAGGTGTTGGCGGAACTGGAACACTCCGGACGCATTGTGCCGTCGACATTGAAGTTCATCGACATCGCGGGTCTGGTCCGCGGTGCCAGTCAGGGGCAGGGGCTGGGCAATCAGTTTTTGGGGCATATCCGGAATGTGGACGCGATCGCCCATGTGGTGCGGCTTTTCGACGACGGCGACATCGTCCGGGTCGAAGAAGCCGGCGCTCCCGCCGGCGATCTGGAGGTGATCGAGACCGAACTTATGCTCTCCGACTTGGAAATGCTTGAAAAGCGGCGCGACCGCGCCTCCAAGTTGGCGCGCTCCAACGATCCGGATAGTAAACGCGAATTCGAACTCCTGAAAGATCTCACCGCCCAACTTGCCGATGGTCGCATTCCGGAATACGATCGCGAAGACCAGAAGATCCGGCAGCTGGTCGCCTCATTCGGCATGTTGTGTGACAAACCGGCATTTATCTGTGCCAACATCGGTGAAGACCAAATCGGCGACAACTGGCAAAAAGCGCCTGGTGCCGCGGCACTGATCGACTACGCCGCCAAACGCAATATGGAGATCGTTCCCGTCTGCGCCAAGCTGGAGGAGGAGCTGGGGTCGCTGCCGCCGGAAGAGGCGGAGGACTTCATGCGCGAACTTGGCATCACCGAATCGGGACTGGATCATGTGGTACGCACGGGGTACCGATTGCTGAATTACATTACGTTCTTCACCGCCGGACCGATGGAGTCGCGTGCATGGACGGTGACGCGCGGTGCGTTGGCGCCCGAGGCGGCGGGCAAAATCCATACCGACATGTGTCGCGGGTTCATCCGCATGGAGACCGTGTCTTACGACGATCTGGTCGCCTGCGGCAGCTGGGCGAAGGCGCAGGCTGCCGGCAAGCTGCGCATCGAGGGCAAGGAGTACGAAGTACAGGACGGCGATGTGATACATGTGCGTTTTTCGGTTTGAAAAAACGACGCCGAGATAGTATATTATCCAATCATTCAATGACTTGAACGCGATCGTCAGAAGGAGTGACCTACCTCGACGATCGGCAATCTTCGGGTGAAAAGAGGTTTGACATGGCGCAGAAAAACAAGAAGCATAAGCTTGATTTTCAGGGTAAGGATCTGGAGTATTACGAAGCGCTGATGAAGGCCCGCGAAACCGTGTTGACCCAGATGCGGTACCATGTCGACGAGGCATTGGATCGCAGCAACGCGGAAAAACGCGGCGTCACCACCCACATGGCGGATGTGTCGAACGACAATTCGCGCCATGAGATGGAGCTGCGGATGCTTTCCGAAGACGGAGATGTCCTCAAGCTGATCGAGGACGCGCTCAAGCGGCTGGTCGAAGGCGAGTACGGCAAGTGTCAGGAGTGTGGCGAACCGATCAGCGAGGGGCGGTTGAAGATCCGTCCCTACGCGGTGTTCTGCGTCAAGTGCAAGACCCGCCACGAGCAGCAAGACAAGTTTTGATGAAGAAACTCTCTCGGTTGTTCGCACCGCTTCAGAGCGGTTCCCGACGCGAGCGGCTCGTTCTTTTTTCGTCCGTTGCCGTAGCCGTTGCCATGCTGCTGCTGGATCAGGGGACGAAGATTTGGGTCGAGCGCTCGTTCAAACTTCATGAGAGTCGTCCCATCATCGACGGCTGGCTGTCATTCACCAGTGTACGCAATTACGGGGCCGCATGGAGTATGCTTGCCGGACAGACATGGCTGCTTCTCGCCGTGGCATTGGCGGCATTCGCCGCCATACTTTATTTCTTCTATAAACTCGCGGAAAATTATCCCGAACGTTACCTGGCGGAGTTTCTCGCCCTCTCCGGGATATTGGGCAACTCCATCGACCGGCTGTGGCGTGGCGCCGTGGTGGATTTCATCGACATTCACTATTACACCCACTGGAGTTATCCGGTGTTCAACATCGCCGATATGGCGATCTGCACCGGAGTGGGGATCTTCGTTCTATCCAGTTTTCTGCGCCCGGATACCTCGAAAAAGGACGAACGGTCAGATGAGGATCGTTGACACCGCGGAAATGCGCGCCGCGGAAGCCGCGGCATTCGCACGGGGGGTATCCGGTTTCCAGCTTATGCGGCAAGCCGGTCGCGCTGCTGCGGAGCTGATAACGTCACAGGTGCGGCGCTTCGGATTTTCCCGGATCGTTTTTCTCTGCGGTGGCGGCAACAATGCCGGTGACGCGCTGGTGGCGGCATCTATGCTCGCCTATGACTTCCCATGTATCCTGTATCTCTCACGACCTCTGTCGGAATTGCATGGTGCCGCGGCGGAGGCTGCTGCGACACTGCCGGAAAAATTAACTGCGGAGGCTGTTTCCGATTTTGATGCGCTGGAATTGCGCAGCGGCGATCTCGTGATCGACGGGCTGCTGGGAATCGGCTTGCAGGGCGAAGTCCGCCGTCCGCTTGCCGATGTCATACGCAGGGTCAATGAATTGCGCCTTCCGGTGATTGCGTTGGATGTGCCAAGCGGCATGGATTCCGACTCCGGCAGGGGATGCGTTCCCGATGGAACGGCACTGCGCGCCTCATGCACCATCACCTTCGGCATGCCGAAGCGAGGCTTGTTCACTCTTGAGGGAATCGCTTTTTCCGGACCGGTCCATATCGCCGACATCGGCTTGTCGGAAGCTGCCGGTATGAAATCGGTCGCCGCTTATTCGGAACTTGAGGCGGTGCGCGATCTGCCGCGCTTCGACGTCGACACCCACAAAACTCGGCGCGGGAAGTTGCTGGTGATGGCGGGCAGCCGTCGCTATCCGGGGGCGGCTGCATTGGCGGCTGTAACCGGTCTGCGCGGCGGCGCCGGTCTGGTGCGTCTTTTGCACCCGGAAGGTGCGGGCTCCCGACTTCCGCATTCGGTTATTCCGGTCGCGCTCCGAGCAACAGGGCAGGGGGGATTTGCAACTGCTCCGGATTGGAACGAATATCCGGGGGCGGCGGCGTTGGTAGCCGGTCCCGGTTGGGGAGATGATGTGCCGCTGGAAGTGTTGCAAAAGGTGCTCGACTTTCCCGGGGCGTTGCTGCTTGATGCCGATGCGCTGAACTTACTGGCGCGTCATCCCGATTCGTGGCGCGGTCGCAAGGATGTGATAATGACCCCGCACCCCGGCGAAGCGGAGCGTTTGCGGCGTGCCTTCGGAATTCCGGTCGCTCTAGACCGCGTGCAGCTTGCGGAAATGCTGGCGGAGCGTACCGGCGCGGTGATTGTGTTGAAGGGACCGCGTACCGTGGTGGCGGCAAAGAACCTCGGACTTTCGCTCAATATATCCGGTTCCGCCGATCTTGCCACAGCGGGAAGCGGCGACGTGCTTTCGGGATTGATAGGCGCGTTGCTCACCAATGGCATGTCGGCTTATTCGGCTGCCCGGCTTGGCGTTTTCATCCACGGACGCGCGGGAGAATTGTGCGGTCGCGGATGTATTGCCGACGATTTGCCGATGGCGATTTGCACCGTGATGGAAAAATTGGAAAACAAGCTGTTTTTTTGAGATTTTTGGACCCAAAAACACTTTTTTTCAAAAAAAAACGTAATTTCTTTTGATTTTTTTCATTTTACGACTTGATTATTCTGCAATTCTTGATTATACTATCACTAACCGCAAGGGAAACCATCAACCAAAAGGGAGTGTGGAAGCATGAATCACAAGTTTTATGATGTGAAGACCAAGTCGTCCGTCACCGCCGCCATCACCGAAGTCAAGTCCTATGGCAAAGCCGGCCGCACCCGCTATGCCGTCAAGGGGCAGACCAAGGACGGGCGTCCGCTGACCTCGTTCGTCAGCAAGGCTGACTGGGAAAAGGCCAAGGCTGCTCTCAAGTAGTCTTGAGATTGTCGACTCGTGGGGATCTCCGTGGATAACGGAGGTCCTTTTTTTTGCCCTGTCGCCCAAGCCGCCCCTTGAAAAGCGTACTTGTTACCATTAAATTATAACATTTGGTAAAAATTCCGCATCCACAGCGTCGAAAGGAGATGTTTCACATGGATATAAATGCCGATCTTTACCGCAGAATAGAGACCTCCGGGCAGCTCGGTGTACTGCGTTTCTGGGACGATTTGGACGACGCTGGCAAACGGAAACTGGCGGATCAGTTGGCGGGGGTCAACTGGGAGGAGTTGCCCGGGCTGATTCGTGACTATGTGCTTGAGCGTCCGCGGACCAACATTCCGGACGATCTGTCTCCGGCGGCATATTTCCCGGCTGCCCCCGCGGATGCGAAATCCGCCGATCTCTATCGCCGTGCTGTCGAAACCGGGGAGCATATGCTGCGTCAGGGCCGGGTTTGTTGCCTTACCGTCGCGGGAGGGCAGGGGACCCGGCTCGGATTTGACGGCCCGAAGGGAACCTACCCCATCGGTCCGGTAAGCGGGAAAAGCCTCTTCGGGTATTTCGCTGAAAGTATTTTTCGCGCTGGTGTTAAATATGGACGCAAAATCAGCTGGTACATCATGACCAGTCTGCTCAATTGCGATGCCACGGTCGATTTTTTCAGAAAGAACGAGTATTTCGGTTTAGATCCGAAGCAGGTGTTTTTCTTCACTCAGGGCACGATGCCGGCGATCGGCTATGACGGGCAGTTACTGTTGAGTGCCAAAGATTCGTTGGCTCTTTCGCCGGACGGTCACGGCGGCACCCTGTTGGCGCTGCGCAAGTCCGGAGCTCTAGCCCGGATGGAGAGCGAGGGAACTGACGTCATCAGCTACTTTCAGGTGGATAATCCGCTGGTCAAAATGTGCGATCCGCTGTTTATCGGACTGCATGAGACTGAACACGCGGATATGAGCGCGATCATGCTCGCCAAGACCGGTCCGTTTGAAAAACTCGGCAATTTCTGCGTCTCCGGCGGCAGACTGCACATCATCGAATACAGCGACCTGCCGACGGAACTTGCGGAAAAACGCAATCCGGACGGTTCGCTCGCCTTTGTCGCCGGCAGTCCGGCGATTCATGTCATATCCCGCAGATTCGTGGCGGAACTGACCGCAGACGGCGTGCTGAAATTGCCGTGGCACCGTGCAGACAAGAAGATTCCAACCCTCGACGCCTCGGGAAAACTCGTCAAGCCAGATGCTCCTAACGGAGTCAAACTGGAGTCGTTCATCTTCGATGCGCTGCCGCTGGCAAAACACACGATGATCCTCGAAGGAAATCGCGCCGAGGTCTTCGCCCCGACCAAAAACGCTACGGGTGTGGACTCCGCGGAAAGTTGCCGTCTGATGCTGATCGAGCGGGATGCCCGACGTTTGGAGGCGGTCGGTGTCAAGATCCCGCGTCGCAGTGACGGCAGTGTTGACGCAAAAATCGAAATTGCACCAGCGCTGGTGTTGGATGACGCCGATGCTCGCGAGTATGTGAAGAATAATGCTCTGCGGGAAATCGCTCCCGGAGCGGAGATATATCTGCATTGAGGACAATGGATACTCCGCGCACCATCGGTTTTGAATCTTCTCAAGACTCCAACCCCAATGAGGTGGCGACCACTGACGCGGTAGCTTCGGCGCTGCGGTGGCTGCTGCTGCTGACCACCGTGCTGGTGGTCTTCGGGTTGACCATGCTTTATTCCGCCAGCTACGGTCTGGCAGGCTTGACATATTTCAAAAAACAACTTCTGTGGGTCGTGCTGGGGCTGGGCTCGGCGGTGACGGTCTTTCTGGTCGGATACCGTAAACTCGCCGCATGGTCGCCGCTCTGGATGGGAATATGCTTTGTCGCACTGATGGTCGCCAAGTTCTGCTTCGATCCGGTAAAGGGCGGCAGCCGCTGGCTGCGCCTGCCGGGGGGAGTCACCATTCAGCCGTCGGAATTTGCCAAAATCGCGTTGATATTGTTCATATCGCACTATTGCAGTGAGCACCAGAGGACTTTTTACCGGTTGCGCGGCAGGTACGGATTGTTGCCGCTGATCCTGCCGGTGGCGGCGGTGATCGGCGCCATTCTGCTCGGACGCGACCTCGGAACGACGTTGCTGGCGGTCGCCACGACGTCGTTGGCGCTCTTTGCCGCCGGTCTGCAATTGCGCTATATGTTTTTTCCGCTGTTGTTCGTAGCGCTGGCGGGGATCTTTATCTACTTTTTCGATCCGACCCGGCTGGGGCGGGTTACGTCGTTTATGCATCCGGAAGCCGAAGGGCTGCGCGCAGGAAAGGGGTATCAGCTGTGGATATCCCTTATGGCGCTCGGGTCGGGCAACTGGTTCGGCATCGGATTCATGGCAAGTCGAATGAAGGCAAAATATCTGCCCGAGGCGCACACCGACTTCATTCTTTCGGTAATCGGCGAGGAGCTGGGATTTGCCGCCATGCTGGCGCTGATCGTGCTGTACTCGTTGTGGGGCTTTTTTGCGCTGAGGATCGCACTCAAAGCCAACAACCGGCTCGGGACGATCATGGGATTCGCCCTGGCATGCAGCATCACGCTTCAGGCTGCCATCAATATCGCCGTGGTATCCGGAAGCATACCCACAAAAGGTATGCCGGCGCCGTTTATCAGTTGCGGCGGCAGTAATATGATCGCGTCTCTGCTGGCGGTCGGGCTGCTGTTGTCGGTGGCGATGGATACGATAGATCCCGGATATGCTGAACACTTGCATGACAAGTTTCGACGGATGTTCAAAAGGGAAGGGGCACGGAATGCCGGAAACTGAAAAAAAAGCGCTGTCGCGTCTGGTCATCACATGCGGCGGTACCGGCGGACATTTTTACCCCGGGTTGAGTATTGCCGTTGCGGCACAACAGCGCGGAATCGAAGTTCGACTGCTGTTGTCCGGGGTGAACGCGGCGGTGCAGAGTGCGATCGCCGAAAAAGCCGGCATCGACACGGTGGTTCTGCCGACGATGCCGCATCCGGGCTCGTTGAGCGGGACATGGCGTTTTGCGCGGGGGGCAACCGGCGGTCTGACAAAGTCACTTCGCCATCTGCGCAAATTTGCCCCCCATGCGGTTTTGGGGATGGGGTCATTTGCCATGACTCCGGTGATTCTTGCCGCCAAAATGCACGGGATCCCGGTATTCCTGCATGACGGCAATACCGTGATCGGGAAGGCGAACCGGATGTTCAGCCGCATCGCGCGTGCCGTGGGTTGTGCTTATCCACCCGTAAATGCCGCCGGTATCCGCGCTCCATGGGAGTTGGTCGGAATGCCGGTGCGTCAGGCGCTGCGTCAGCAGGCGGCGATTACTAAACACGATGCTGTCGCTGAGCTTAACCGGCATTTTCCCGCTGAATTCGTCGTAGATACGCCAACTGTGCTGGTCATCGGCGGCAGCCAGGGGGCCGCCAGCTTCAACACGATACTGCCGGAGACCTTCAAAAAACTTTCATCTCCTCTGCAGGTTATGCATTTGAGCGGACGCGGCAAGCGGGAAGACACTGCCGCCGCATATGACGGTTTCGGCGGCAAGCTGCTGCTTTTGGAATCCAGTGAACACATTGAATGGTTTCTCGGTGCCGCCGATCTGGTTTTTACCCGTTCTGGCGGCAGTACTCTGGCTGAACTCACTCTCTTCGGAAAACCAGCGGTCCTGATTCCTTATCCTTATGCGGCGGAAAATCACCAGCGCCACAATGCCGAATGGTTCGCGGAGATCGGCGGCGGCAAAGTGATCGACAACGCGGATTTGTCTCCGGACCGTGCTTTGGAAATGTTGCGCATTCCTTTGGAACAATGGCAGCTTTGCGCTGCTGCGTCACTGGCGGCTGCCCGCCCCGATGCGGCGGAAAAGATGTTGGATTTGATTGAAAACCATATCCAGTGATGCTATATTTCAAACATCCGGTTTATTCTGGCGGTCGTTCCGCCGCCGTGTATATATATATTTGATCAAAACGTCCGGAGCTTTAATGCCGGACGTCGGAGATGCTGATATGCGCAGAGCTGTTAGAATGCTTTTTTTGATCGCGGTGCTCACGGCGGCTTTGGTGCCGCAGCGAGCCGACGCCATCGATCCCGTCACCATCGCCATCTTGGCGCCGATTGCCCTGCAGGCGGCTCAGGCTGCCCGACCTTATGTGGTGCGCGGAATGATCAATTTCGGGAAAGGAATGTTGAAGGTCGGCAAGGCGTCTTTGGATGTTTTTTTTCTGCCATACGGGTTATTCAAGATCATCTTCCTCTCTCCCTGGGGTGAGTTTCGTTCCGGTGTGATTTATACCATACGCGGCGGGTTGGGGATCGGGAAAATGTTGTTCTACACGCTGTTGCTTCCGATCTACATGTGCGGTTTGGAAATCAACCTGTCATGAGCGTTTCGGCATCGAACCGCCGTTTGCGCCGTCTGCGCAACGAACGCCTGTCACTGTTGAGCGACTGGTATGGGCCGGAGTTCGCCGCTTCGGAGATCGCCGGACATATTTCACAGCCGCATCTATTGAGTGACGGAATCCGCTCGCTGATGGCAAAATTGGAGTCGCCGGAGTCCCGGGCACTGCGTCGCTTGCGGGAAATGTGGCCGTCGGTGGCAGGAGCGTGGATATCTCAAATGGCAATACCAGCCGAGTGGCGCCCCGATGGAGTGTTGATATTGGAGGTCAGACACAGTGCCTTGCTGCGAGAGTTGCGTCCGTCGATGGAGCTCATCCGCGGGGAGGTCAACCGGCAGATATCGGATTGCGTCTGCTCCGATATCAAGTTGACTATCGGCGGCGGTACGGCAAAAACGCCTCATTCACGGTGCCGGTGATCCTTCCGATCCGGCATGGAAAACGCTGAAAAGCGAAGCGCGAGTTTTATTCGAGACTATATGCTTTCGATTATTACGATCGCTACGGCGCACGACCGCTCGTGACTTATTGAAACATGCCAGCGGAGCGAGTGATGTTTTTTTGCCAATTCCAGTGCGGCGCCCGCGGTACAGTTGAGCACCGGAGCTCCGTGCGGATCGTTTGAAATCTCGATATCGGTGAAAGAACAAGTCGCCCCCATACCGCAACCGAGAGCTTTTGCCGCCGCTTCTTTCGCTGCCCAGCGTCCGGCATAATATTCAATCCTGCCGCCAGCTTCACGCTGCTCGCGTTCGGTGTAAACATGACCGGTGAAAACCTCTCCGTGACGGGCGAGAACCTCGCGCAATCTGCCCATATCAACAATGTCAGTTCCAATCCCGACGATCATCAGAGTCCCCCTTTCGTCAAAATCCCGATGGTTTTTTCACAGTCCGAGCGTATCTGCGTCTCCAGCGCCGATGGGGAGGAAAACTTTTTCTCATCCCGGATTTTCTCCGCCAGTTCAACTGTCAATTTACGTTGGTACAAGTCACCGGAAAAATCGATTATGTGCGTTTCGATCCGGCGCTCGCCGGAATGATCGAAAGTCGGAGAGACGCCGATATTGGTAACAGCGGGAAAACGTTTGCCATCCACTTCCGCCAGCGTGGCGTAAACACCGTTCGGTGGAAGTACGCCGTATTCGATGTTCAAATTGGCGGTAGGCGCGCACAACACCCTACCTGCCAACTGATGCCCGTGTATGACTTCTCCATACAACCCGGGACGTGCGTTCAACATGGCAGTCGCCGTTCCGAGGTCACCGGCTGCGACTTTTTCGCGGATCAGGCTCGAGCTCACGACAGAACCGTCCATCCGCAGCTCCGGCACCGACTTGAACGCGACTCCCCGCCGCTTGAATTCGGCAGCCAGAAATGCGGTATTGCCATCGCCGTTGCGCCCGAAACGCCACCGTGAACCGACGCAGACACCGCGTACCTGAGTTGATAACGACAACAGCCGATTTACGAATTCCAATGGCGGAGTATCGGCAAGCTGTCGGGAAAAGTCTATGATCCCGAGTCCCTCTGCGCCGACTTCCAGCAGCCGTCGAAAACGTTCCTCCGGAGGCAAAAGCAGACGGGGCAGGGGAGGAATGCCCAAAATTTCGCGGGGGTGCGGCATGAATGTCACAGCCACCGGAATTGCTCCAATGGCTTTCCCCATTGCCGCCAATTCGCGAATGATTTTCCGGTGTCCCTGGTGTACTCCGTCAAATACTCCGATGCCCAGCACGACTGATTGAAATATTTTATTTGCAGGAATTTCAAATCTTATCATGTTTCACGCCTCTGAAATCACTGTAATGTACCGCGCACCCGAGGTAAAATCAAGGCGGCGTGGCTGAAAATACGCTCCTACACCACATATCAAGACAACAAAAGAAACTTTGTGGATTGAAAAAACACCGTCGGCACGATATGTTATATGGAATTTGAGGTAAGACTGCCAGCATATCGGCAGCAGATATTGGAGGATAAACAATGAATCCCGAATTGCTGGAAGCCGTTTCCTGCGATCGGCTGCACCACGATCTCTTTTACTTGTGTCGTGATCCGTTACCTTTTCGTACGGTTTCCTACACCCTTCCGTGGCACACCAAAAATTCGCTTGACGAAGCCGATGATTTCATCGCCGCCGAGATGAGAAAATTCAGTGACCGGGTCACGTTGATTCCTTACAAGCTTAAACCTTTTCGCTGCAACAGCAGCAAACCGCTGCACCATTGGTATTCGACTCCGTTGCCGGAAGATCCCTGGTACGATGCGAACTGCATCGAAGTCACACTGCCCGGAACTAAACATCCCGACGAGATCATTCAGCTGGTGTCGCACAAGGACTCGATGAGCTGGATAAATTCCCCCGGCGCTCATGACAACGCTGTCGGGGCGGTCGCCAACATGGAGCTGATCCGGGTGCTTTCCCGGCTGAAGCTCGATCGCACGGTACGCGTGCTTTTCTGCAACGAGGAACACTGGCCGTGGTACAGCAAGGACTATGCCGAAAATGCCAAACTGCGCGGGGATAATATCATCGCAGTGCTGAATCAGGATTCGCTCTGCGGTAAATCCGATTCGGCTGCGGCATCACAGTTGCGGACTTTCGCCTCTGTGTACAGCTCACATGAGGGCAGGGCGCTGGCGGAATTTCTGCGGCAGGAGTGTGAGAAATACCAGCTGCCGTTGACGGTGACGATTGCGCCGAAGACATCCATGAAGGCAAATGGCGCGCTTCCCGCCCCCCATGACCGGGATGTGAAATTCCTGGTCAACGATGATGACGGCAGTTTCATCAAGGCCGGGTACTTGCGAACGGTCATGAATCTCGGTTCCTATCCATACGGCGATCCGCAATACCATCTCGCAGGCGACACACCGGAGCGGGTGGATATCATAAATCTGGAACTGTCCGTGAAATTGCTCATGGCGGTAATTTTGGATATCGACGCCGGAGGAGGGCGGGTGTTTGAGGTGTTATGACGTAACATTTTGACATTCACGGCAGTTTGTTGTATATTATGAAAAATCACGAATAGACAACAGGGAAGCGGATGAAGCTATGAAATCGGTATTGTATCCGGGATCGTTCGATCCCTTCACCAACGGGCACTTGGATTTGGTGATTCGCGCCCGCCAGCTATTCGACCGGGTGGTGGTGGCAGTCGCGGTGAATTCGGGCAAACATCCGATGTTTACGCTCGAGGAGCGCAAGCAGCTAATAGAAAAGAGCTGTTCTCTCCTCAGCAACGTCGAAGTCGTGACTTTCACCGGATTGTTGGTCGATGCGATCGACGATTTCAAGGCACAGGCGGTGCTGCGCGGTCTGCGGGCATTCTCCGACTTCGAATACGAGTTGCAGATGGCGTTGATGAACCGTAACCTCAAGCCGCGCTGCGAAACGATATTCATGATGCCGACGCTGAAAAATTCCTTCGTTTCCTCCAGCCGGATCAAGGAGATCGCGATGTTGGGCGCCAGTATCGAAAAATACGTTCCCAAGCCGGTCGCCGACGCGGTGAAGAGCAAACTCGCTTCAGCCAGCAACGGATGAAAAACAAACTCATCGGCAAGACACTGCAGATACTTGAAATCATCGCCGCCTCACCTGAGCCACGATCATTGAAAAGCATATCTGTCGAGTCGGGAGTCACCTCCGGCACTTTGAGTCGGATCGTAGCCGATCTCTGCGAATACGGTCTTATCGAAAAGTTCGGTTATCATCAAGTCCGTCCTTCAATCGGAATGATCCGACTTGGGCAGGATGCCATGACCAACTTTTCCCTGCCGCGTATCGTGCCTCCGCTGTTGCGCGCGCACGCGGAATCCGTTGAGGCCAAAGGTGCTTTCGCCGGCGTTCATCACGGTAAACTGGTTTATTTGTACAATAGTGGAGGGCGGGCTGCTGGCGGCCCATTGGGACTGCCGTATTGGGAACCCCTGCTCCGTTCCCGTCTCGCCGCTGTCATTCTGGGTACCAGATATAGCGACGATGAGCTCAACGCTTTGATCTCCTCGCAGTTCAGCGCCGACAGTGATGCTCATATAAATTTTTTTCTTGACAACTGCCATTCCGTCCGGAAAAACGGTTATCTTGCTTACCGCGAATTGGGGCGCGGCTGGAGCGTCAACTTTCCTGTCTCCTGTAACGGTCAGGTCTATGGGGTTTCTCTTTTCGGCCAAGATGCGGATCAGTGCAATCTTGAGCGCATGATCTTCGAAACCTCGCTGCTGGCTTCACGTTTGACTTCCGCCTTGGATGAACGTTCCCACCGCTGAGTTTTATTTCCTTTTTTTATTATTCTGTTTTTTGGTTGTTTTTATCCACATATACAACGTCGCATAATATACATTATGTTAAATAATGTACCGGCAAAAGGCGAGGGGGTAAAATGAATAATATTCTTTGTAATTAAGCAGTTGGTGTTTTGTCAACAACAGGCTGTTAACAACTTGTTTGTGGATATTCGTCAGTGAAAGTCATTATTAATCCACAAATCAATCGACACTCGGTCGAGTAAAGACGGGACCGAAAAGATCGGCGGTCGATCCGGGAAGTCGAAAGCCGGATGTCAGCGGTCCAAGTTTCTGCCGATGATCTGAATGGAATTCAAGGACGCATTGAGCTGACTGCAGATGACCTGGCACTTGGTGCGCAGAAGATAGTATGCAGGGCACGCCGTGAATTCATCCGCCATGGCCTCGAAGTTACCCTGTCCCTTGGCGATGACCAGATCGGCGGAAGTGAGGCGTTTGAGAAATTCGGTCGAACTGCGCCTCAAAGATACACCCGGTGCGCCGTCACCAGTATCCACAATGGGCACGAAGTCCAAGCCGGAGGCGAGGGCATCTGCTCTCGTGACGTCATTCAGAATCGGTTTCCCTCTCACGGCAATAGTGATTTTGTCCGCATAGCGTTCTATCAGCAACCGGTCGACCACAGCCTCGCCGCAGTTGTCGAGAATATAAAGAATGTCCGAGGCAGAATCCATGCGGCGGTGCAGATCTTTTGCTGCTGAGCAGTCGTATTCGTAAGTCAGGACCTGACGTATTTGCCGTTCCGCATCCTCGATGTCGAAATTGGGCGTGGCGCCGTAGTCGATAATGTTTCCTCCGATCGCCAACAGCAAGGCCCGGTCGAACGCCCCCTCGCCTTCTCCGACCAGACAGCGCAAATCCGGCAGTATGCGCAATGCCAGCCGGGTGGATATCTCCTTTTCCAGGTGGAACGGATCGCTGATCCCGGTTTTTTCTTCAAGAAAGGCGTAGTAAAGTGCCGCGAGTTCCGGAGGGGAGGCGGTATTCCGCACGCTGTCGTAAATCGCGGTCAGTTCTTCCAGCATCTTTCTGCGATGCGCTTCATCGCGCCCGATTACTTTGGACAGCTGTTGCAACTGGTGTTCGATGCAGCCGTGACATCCCGCTTGTATTTTCATGCCCGATCCTTCATTTGTGGCGTTGTATCATCGTTTCCCTTCTGCGATTTCAAATCAATAAATGCATTGAGCACACGAGTGTTATGACGCATGCACAATGAGATCATAACCGCAATGAAGAATATCAGATTCATGGGGAACCAATCTCCGTGGCGTATAAAATAAGTTGGTGTCGGGGTCTCGATCACCGGAACTTTCAGCAGTTTGAATCCCCTCCCCCGGCGGATTTCCGGACGGGACTCCGTCCCAGGTACTTCCAGCGCTTGAGCAAACCGCCCGGATGGCATGACTATACCGGTGCCGCTGTTGTTACCGATTCTGACCATCGGGATTCCGCATTCAACCGCGCGCAAGGTGGCATTGGCGAGATGCTGTTCCGGTTCGCTGCTCAGTGGGTACCATGCGTCATTGGAGAGCGCCACGAGCACGTTTGCTCCGCGGAGGAGCAGTTCTCGGGTCACATAACTGAAAACCCCTTCGTAACAGATCACCACGCCGGGACGGATTTTGCACTTGCCCCCCTGCCCTGCCGGCACGGGCAACTCGGCGATCGGCACGGGTACCGCACCGGGAACGAGGTCCCGCCCCATGTCCATCATCTCGACCAGCTTGGTGGGCAGATATTTGCGTCCGGGAACGTACTCTCCGAACGGCACCCTGTGGAATTTGTCGTAGCGTCCGGCAATTCCACCCCATTCGTCGATCAGCAGAGCACTGTTGGTGATACCGAGCGGAGGATCGTTTTTTTTCATCCGGCGGAGGGACGCTTCCTCCAGTTCCAGCGCCCCGAACAGGAGCTTTTTGCGGTAATGCAGACACAAATTGCGGACGATGCCCTGATAGCGGGCATTCATATCCGCACCGCGCGGAAGCGGGATGTCGTGACGGGTGAAACAGCTCAGAAACAGGATCGGTATCGCGCTCTCGGGCCAGACCATGATATCCGCCTCCGGGTGATGTTCCAACGCCCGGCGGGAAAGTTGTTCGTAGATCGTCATCGCCTCATCGACCTGCTGGACGGTCGCCCGCCGGCGTTGTGAAAGGTCCCCTTGTATCGCGAGCACCTTCCACTCCGCGGTAGGAGAAACGGGAACAGAACGCCATGCGGTGTAACTCCATCCGGCAAAAAACCACAACAGAACGATAAACGCAAGCCCCAGCGCCGCCCGCCAGCCGCGTCGGAAAAACAACATCCACCAAATGGTATTGGCGAGCGCAACTCCGAAGCCGACACCGTAACTGCCCGTCAATGCGGCGATTTGAATGACTGCCACATTCCGGTACTGGGTCACCGCCAGATCGTTCCAGACGAAAAGGCGGGAGCGGGAGTATTCTATCACCACATATAACGCAGCGGCATTCACCCCCATCAGGATCAGGCGCCATATCTTCGGACCGCGTTCCAGATATTCCGCACGGGAATCCATGCCGCACGCTGCTATGACCGAAGGGAACAGGATTTTTCGCGACATCCAGTGCAGCATCAATGCCCACACTGTCGGAAACAGTGCCATCACCGGAGCCATCAGCCACGGAATGAACCATTCGATTTCGCGCAGAAAACGATAGGCGCAGATCGCCCAGCACCAGCCCCACAACCAACCGGCAAGCGCGGATCGGTACCAGCGCTCTTCCAAAGAAACATATATCATGACCGGCAGCAGCGCGAATATTGCGGCGAAACTTATGTTCAGCGGCGGCAGTGCCGCAGCGTAGAGGAATCCGCCGACAGCGCAGGCTGCCAATGCCGCCACCCGCGGCCAAGGAGCAAGCAGCTTCGCCTCGTTCGGCGGCGAAGCCGCGTCTTGAGAGGGGGTCGGGCGATAAAACAACATATTTTATCCGAAATCATGATTGAATTTTACGGTGTTCTGATGTAATTTACCGCTTGTCCGGTTCAGTATCAACCTTGTACTGTCGGCAAATTTAAAAAAACGTGAAAAAAACATGAAAAACAACAATCGATCCAATCTCCTCAACTTTGACCATATTGTTATCGGAAGCGGGCTGGCAGGGCTCTCAAGCGCTCTGCACCTGGCAAGAAGGTCCGGTCGCAGCGTGGCGGTCATAACCAAGCGTGAAATAGACGACTGCAACTCGAAACTTGCACAAGGGGGAGTCGCTTGTGTGATGGACGCACTGGACTCCTTCGACGAGCATGTCAAAGATACATTGTACGCGGGCGCCGGATTGTGCGATGAAAAGGCGGTGCGCCACATCGTCGAGCGGGGACCGGAGGCGATTCGCGAGTTGATCGAACTGGGAGCAAAATTCACCACCCGAGGCGAACTTGGATTCACCAACGACCGGGAAAATTACGACTTGGCGCGCGAAGGCGGGCATCACAAGCGACGCATTCTGCACTCCGGCGACATCACCGGCGCTGAACTCGAAAGGGTGATGGTCGAGCAGGTCAGAGCGCAAAAAAACATTCAAATCTTTGAATACCATATCGCAATCGATTTGGTGATGCACGGTACAGGCACAGACCGACGTTGCGTCGGAGCGTATGTGCTTAACATCAAAACCGGCGAAGTGCTGACTTTTGTGGCTCCGTCGACGGTAATTGCCTGCGGCGGAGCTGGAAAGGTCTATCTTTATACCAGCAATCCCGATGTTGCCTGTGGGTCTGGTGTGGCGATGGCATATCGTGCCGGAGCAAAGATCGCCAATATGGAATTCATCCAGTTTCACCCCACGATACTCTATCATCCGACAGTGCGGTCATTCCTGATCAGCGAGGCGCTGCGCGGTGAAGGCGCGGTGCTGAAATGCCGTGAAACGAGGAATGGCGAACCGCAGGAATTCATGCATAAATACCACCCGATGAAAAGTCTCGCTCCGCGCGACGTTGTCGCTCGCGCCATCGACTCCGAGATGAAGCGCACCGGGGAAGAGTGCGTTTATCTGGATATCCGCCACCACAGCGAGGAAAAGTTGCGCCTCCGTTTTCCCAATATCTTCGGTCGCTGTCTCGAGGCGGGGATCAATATGGCGCACGACCTTATTCCGGTGGTTCCGGCGGCGCATTTCGTCTGCGGCGGGATTGCAACCGGACTGAACGGGGAATCGAGCATCCGCGGACTTTACGCGGTCGGCGAATCCGCCTGTACCGGTCTGCACGGAGCCAATCGGCTGGCGAGCAACAGTCTTTTGGAAGCTCTGGTGATGTCGCGTTGCGCGGCGGATGCCATAAACACGGATTTCGCATCACTGAGCGGCAATCTGCCGGAACGTTCGGAAAATCTGCACTGGGTGAGCGGTAATGCTACAGATTCCGATGAACAGGTGGTTATTACGCATAACTGGGACGAGATTCGGCGTTTCATGTGGGACTATGTCGGCATCTACCGCACGGACAAGCGGCTGGAACGGGCAAAAAACCGCATCAAATTGATCCGCAAGGAGATCGAAAAATACTATTGGGATTTCCTCGTAACCGCCGATCTGGTGGAGTTGCGGAACATCGCCACTGTCGCCGAGTTGATAATCGACTCCGCCATGAAGCGCAAGGAGAGTCGGGGACTGCATTACAACGCCGACTATCCGTTCCGCGATCCGGAAATGGAATGCGTCGACACGGTCATCCAGCGCCAGTTGTGAACACGGGTGACGGTCATGAAACGTAAATTGGAGGTCGACGGCAACGCGGTAGCCATTATCTCCGCCTTGCAGCGCGCCGGTTTTGAATCGTATATCGTCGGCGGTGCGGTGCGCGACCTTCTGTTGGGGCGTTCCCCCAAGGATTTCGACATATCCACGGCGGCATCGCCGGAAGAGGTCCGGCAAGTGTTCGGACGCCGATCGGTGAGGATCATCGGCAAACGCTTCCGTTTGGCTCACGTCTATATGGGACGCGAACTCTTCGAGGTCAGCACCTTCCGCAAAGCGCCGGAAGGGTCTGGCGCCGAGTCCCGCAAAATCCGCAATCCGGAACTGCTGCCTGAGCATATGATCGTATCCGACAACGCATTCGGTACCGCCAAAGAAGACGCGTGGCGCAGGGATTTCACGGTCAACGCCCTTTTCTACAACCCTCTGGAGAGCGAGATACTGGACTATACCGGTCACGGTTTGGCGGACATCGACAACCGGGTGGTGCGTGCCATCGGCGACCCGCGGTTGCGTTTCGAGGAAGATCCGGTGCGGTTGTTGCGCGCGCTGAAGCTGGTGGCGCAATATGATTTCAATCTCGACAACGCTACCGAAAACGCACTTTTCGCCGACATGCCGTTGATCTGTCATGCCGCTCCCTCGCGTCTGGCGCTGGAATTGGAAAAAATATTGCAGTCCTGCTACGGCGATAAACATCTTCAGGTCTTTCACGATTACGGTCTGCTGAAATACCTGCTGCCGGAGATCGATTCGGTTTGGGATACCGCCGCCGCCGCTTATATGATGAAGCTGTTTTTCGAACGCAACTGCCGGGTTGATGAAGGTCGTTACCGGAACAGTATTTCTCTTGCCATCGCCACGATAGCCACCGCTTTCGTGGAATCCGCCTGCGGTCGTGCTCCCGGTGAACTGTGGTCGGAGACACCGGAGGCACGCACCGCCATCCGGGCGGTATTGGACAAACTTTTCCGCCCCCAGAACATGATGGCAAAGATGAACATGGCGGCGGAACGGATACTGCTGATGCAGCCGGAGTTGGAAAAGGCGGTCCTGCGCGCTGCTTTGCCGCAGCAGCGCTCTTACGCGCACGCCTGCGAGCTCTACGCCATCCGCCATGTCGTCGCCGGGGAAGCGGAGACGCATTTGCGCAAGCTGCCGCCGCCGGATGAAAATCGGGAACGCGGGGGACGTCGTTCCAAACACAAAGAGCGCCGATGATGAGAGTTTTCTTGGCGGCATTGATGTTTCTGGGGCTATGCTGTCCGATGTTGTCGGGAGAAACCCTGCTGGACTACTCCACTGGCAAGCCGATCCGGTATGCCGGGAAATTTTCCTCGGCGCCGGTGATTTTGGGACGGTACCGCCCCCGTACCAGAGAATTCCGTGGCGTTTGGGTGGCGACAATCGAAAATCTGGATTTCCCGGTGCACCAGAGTGCCGAAGCATTCCGACGCGACTACGCCAAGATGGTGGATAATATAGCCAAAGCGAATTTCAACGCGGTGATCTTTCAAATCCGTCCCGCCTGCGACGCATTTTATCCCTCGCGGATCAATTCATGGTCGCAGAACTTGACCGGAGCGGACGGAGCGGGAATTCGCGATTTCGATCCGCTGCGCTTCATGGTGGACGAAACGCATCGGCGGGGGCTGGAGTTTCACGCATGGTTCAATCCATACCGCGTCGTCGGCAATACCCAGCTGAGCAAGGCGTCTTATCTCAAAAAGTTGTCTCCGCAAAATTTTGCCCGCTGCCATCCCGAATTGGTGCTGAGCGTGCCGCAGGGCGGCAAGAACAATCTGCTGATACTGAATCCGGGGGAGCCTGCGGTGATGAAGCATATTGTCGATACCGTACGCGAGGTGGTCAACAATTACAATATCGATGCCGTGCATTTTGACGATTATTTCTATCCGTACAGCGGATTTTCCGATCAGGATCTGGCGACTTACCGCCGCAGGGGCGGCAAAATGAATATTGACGACTGGCGGCGTCAAAACGTCAATTCGGTTATCGTCGCCATCCGTCGCGGCTTGGATGAATACGAGAAAAACACCAAACGCAAAATCCGTTTCGGGATCAGCCCCTTCGGTATTTGGGCGAACCGTTCGTCGCTGCCGGAGGGATCACTGACCGGCGGCTTGCAGAGTTACTTCACCCAACATGCCGACACCCGATTGTGGGTGAGAAAAGGGTATATAGATTATATCGTTCCGCAGCTGTATTGGGAGTTCAGTCACGAAACGGCGGCTTATGCGGCACTCGTCGATTGGTGGAGCGCTGCGGTTCGCGGGACCGGGACCAAACTGTTCATCGGTCATGCGGTCAGTCGCCTCGGTTCCAATCGCCGCTGGGACGCGCTGGAACTGGCAAACCAGTTGCGTTACAACAATCGGCATCCGGAAATATCCGGTTCGGTATTTTTCTCCTATCGTCATGTGTTCGCCCCGGCAAACCGTGCGCAACGTGCCGGAGTCGCCCATGTCCTCAAAAATTATTGGAATACCGGTACGCCGCTGCCGTGGTAGGTGAATTATGATCATGGATTTCGGTACTTTCGTTGAAAAGCTGGGTTTGAACAATGCGGAATCCGAAGTGCTGTTTCCCGGCTTTGAGCATTCGCTGCGTCTGCTGACGGAAAGCGGTAACGCGATCGAGACACTTTCGCCGTCATACCTGGACATGGTTCTGCCGTGGATCGGATTTCCAACCGAGGACGAGGCGATGCTACGGCGCTTTGCCGTGCGGGTGAAAAACGATCCTGTCGCCTTGCTGTTGTTTTTCCATGCTGAACGCACATTGTTTTTCCGCGAATGCGATCCCAAAACGATCTGCGCATGGCCGGATTTCAGGGAGTTTTTCGGCGCCGAACATCCGCTCTTCTATCTACTGTTGAGTTGTGCTGTCTTCGCTCCAACTCTGAAAAACTACCGCCGTGCCGGATTACCGGAGGAACAAGTTCGCAGGATCGGAGCCAAAATCCTGTCGTCCAGCTGGATAAACCGACAGGCATTCGGGATCCCCGGATATGCGCGTAACGCGATATACTGGCTCCGCCACTATGTGGATCTCAAAGTCATACCGGTGGGGCGCTTCGAATTCCGGCACGGCATGGCGACGATTTACGGCGTCGAAGTTTTCCGTCGAAAAAGCGACGGAGCGGTGCTGACGCTCTTCGGTCCGAAGCCCTGCGGCTTCCGTCAGGATGGAAGCGGCTGCCCGGCGGAGGATCCGCTGGCGGTTTCCTCCGGCGGTACGATATGGACGCGCGACGCCGTGATCGGTCATGCGCTGGGACCGGAAACGGGACGCAGCCTTGGAGTCGTGCGGCTGCCGCTTGCCGAGTGGTCACCCGTCATCACCGCCGCATCACCGGTATTGGAATGGCACATCCCCGGCGGCGGAGGCATGACGCCTGAGGTGACGATCACCGCCTTGAAAGAAGGAATCGCTTTTTTCGACCGCTATTTTCCGCAACTCCCCTCCCCTGTCGCCGTCATGTGTTCTTCCTGGGCGTTCTGGCACCGTTACGAGGAGTTGCGACCGCAAGCCAATCCCGCGCTGGTCATGCGCGAGTGTTATGAATTCAACCGCCCGCCGCGCGGCTTCAACGGCTTTTATTTCATCTTCGGGGCGAACAAGCCGGAGGAACTGCCCGGAAAACCGCGCCGCGACACATCGATCCGCCGCGTCATGCTGGATGTACTTGACTCCGAGGGGGCGCTCGGTGTGGGCGGGGTGTTCATATTGCGCGAAGATCTTCGACGCTGGGGCACTGCTCCATACCGTACCGTTCTGCGCTGTAACGACTGGCAGCGCTATCTCGTGTCAGGGCAGTAAAAGAGCATCGGCAAAGCGGGAAGAAAAACGGGGAAGCGTTGCGGACGGAATTTCTTTAGGAATCCTGCTGAGGCGCAAAAACTCCGGCAGGAGCTCCGGACGGATTGCCAGCGCAGCGGCACCGAAGAGGCTGGAGTTGCCGAGCTTCACCATTTCGCGATGCGGCGGCAGCATGCCGATGGCGATGGCGCGGTCAATATCCAGACCGGCGGCAAAACCTCCGGCAAGGAACAATTTAGAAGCACTTGCGCCGCAGTATTCCTCCAACGCCGAGATGCCGGATCCGATCGCCGCCTTTGCCTTGAGCAGCTGCTCTATATCCTCCTCGCTGACCCCGACGCCGGGAGTGACTTCACGATACCCTTCCCGCGGAGACACAAAACGACCGAACTCGTTTATGCGCCCCCCTGCCCGCTCGACAGCAAGATAATCGACGTAAGCCGAGCCGCAAATTCCGCGCGCCGTCGAGCCGCCGATCACCGAAAAATCGCCGGGGCCCCGATAATGCTCGAGCGCGCCGTCGGCGGCACGCATTCCGCAACGCAGACCGGCGCCTTCAAATGCCGGACCGGCCGCTGCCGAAGTCCCGAACCAGCCTTTGCCGGTGTTGAAGACGATCTCGCAGTTGGTACCCAGATCGACCAGCATTTCCCCTGCCCCCAAATTCGATGCGTACAACCCGGAAACGATGTCGCCGCCGAGATAGCCGGACATGCACGGCATCGTGAATACCTCAAAAGAAGGCAGCAGATCACGTCTTGGGGGAAAGTCCAGAACCGGCGGAACAAATGGATACGCACCGATCGGCGTCGGATCAATGCCGTGCAGCAGACAGCACATAGTCGTATTGCCGGCGACGGCGATGCGCTCGACGCAATCTCCGCCGAGTCCTCCCAGAAGTTTTTTCAAAGAGGACAAAAGTGTTTCTTGCAGCTCCGCCAAACCTTCGGCAGTCCCCGCCCGGGCGATTCTGGACACGACGTTGTCGCCGAAACGGTTTTGCGCATTGAAGGCTCCGGCGGATGCCAAAATCTTTCCGTTGCGGATCTTCACCGCCGCCAATGTGGTGGTTCCGAGATCGAATGCGATCACCGTCTCCGGTGACTTCGGCAGCCGGTCAGCATCGAATTCTGGCATACGTTCCGGCGTCGGTTCTTCGACATCTGAAACTTCGATTACTCCCCTGTTCCCGGTCAATCTGGTGCGGCAGGCGGGAACTGCGGCTGGGACGGAGACCGGAGTTCCATCGCAGTTCCATTCTCCTGCTACGAGCTTGACGCGGCAACGTCCGCAACGTCCCTGCCCTCCGCAGCGCATGTCGAGCGGAATGCCCTTGGCGCGCAGTATGTCAGCGAGGTTTTCCGAGGACGAAACGGCGATCTTCATAATGTTTTATTCGGGTTCAGCGAAAGCGAGCCGGAGAGTATTCCCCGGCTCGTGTGTTTCAACATATCATATTGCGAAGCGAGCCGAAGCTCACAGCCCCATCAGACGACAGAGCTTTTCGTGCTCGTCTCCCCACGGCGCGGGCCACAGCTCGGCGAGTTTGGCGCGAGCAGCCTCCGGAGTTCCGGCAATCTCCAGCGCCGTCAGGCGGGCGCCCTTGGCGAAGATCTCCGGTGTGATGCCCTGACTGAGCGCCAAACGCATCGTGCCGACGGAACGGTCGTCCCAGCCAATCTTGCGTTCCGGGTCGCGGGTGATGCGGCTGACCTGATCCTTCAGAAACGGATTGACCATACGCACCAGCAGCCCGTCGACATAGGCGGTGAACCCGTCGACGGTGAAGAGCGGATCGTTGAGATGTCCGTATTTCTTGATCAGCGCCGCCCCGGATTCGTTCAGAAATGCCTTACGCGCCATACTGATGAGGTCTTGATGCGCGGAAAGGTCGCTCATGAATTCGCAGCCGCGCTGTTTGCCCAGCATGCCGAGCAGAAAATGCGTGGCGTTATGACCGTAAAGCTTGGCATCCTCGAAGGGGAAGAGATCGTCCTTGACAAAGAGCGACTGAACTTTGCGGTTTTCGATTCCCGGGCACTTGGAGATGTATATGGTCTTGAACTCCTCGACCAGATGTCCGACCTCGGCTTCCGGGGCGAGCGGAGTGCGCTCCGCGGCGGGGATGATTCCGCTCATTTTGCCGATTACCGTATTCAGGCAGAAGGTGTTGGGGAAGCCGTCGCCCAGCTCCGACTGCAACGCTTCGGCGGCATGGTTGTTGTTTTCGGCGGTATAGATGAAACGGGTGCGCATGGGCTCGCGGGCAAATCCGACCTTGAGCCATTCAGCTGAGGCGCCGAAAAACTTGATGCTCGGCAGCGCGGTCGCCAGTTCTGAAGCCTCGGCGGCGGCGGCGATGAGTTTTTCCCGCTCTTCCGGGATCATCGGATTGTACGCCTCAACCCGCTCGTAAGTCTCGGTGTAGATGTGATCGGCGGCGGCGATGTTGATGGTCACACTGTGCGAAGTGTTGACCGCGTTTTTGAGTTTGTCATTGACCTCGGCGATGACGATGCGGTCGAAGCCGCCCTTGGCTGCTCCGGCGAGGAAGATTCCGGTTTGGATCGGTCCCAGTCCGATTCCGACGAAAGTACTCATTTTTACTCCATCCTTTCCCATGTTTTTTGGAGGTTGCAAAAAGTCTTGTTCAGCAGATCTTATCGTCCCATCGCCTTGCGGGCGACCTGTTCCAATTCGATCTGAAACGCCTCGATATCCTCGGGTGTCGGCTTTTCACCTTTGAGGTTTTCCAACCCGAGCCGCCCCAACTGATCGACGTACCACTCCGCCGTTGATCCGGAAGCAAATTTCACCGTCCCCGAAAGCATCATCCCCGGGCGGGCGAGCTTGCTCAATTCGACCACGGTCTTTCCGGTCGGCGGGACACTCTGCGCAGCTTCGGCATCAGGCAGACTGCCGTCTGTCGGGGGGGCGGCATCCGGCGTTTCCGCAGCTTTTTTCTCCGCCTCCTCCTTCGCACGTTTGGCGGCTTCCGCCTGCGCGCGGGGATCGAGCGCCTTCCAGTCGACACTCTCCAGCTCCGACGCGAGAATGCGGATTTCCATGTAGGTCAGGTGCAAAGAGAACTTTTCGTTCACCAGCTTCTGAATATCCGACAGCGATTCACCGCTCTGCAGTTTTTCCGCCATCAGGCGTTTGATCGACATTTCAACTTCTTTTTCCATATTCTCTCCTCCTTGAACGGCGCGGTGACGTGAATTTTTTGTCGCGCCGCGCCGGAATGAATTCCTTGCGTCTTATGCTTTCAACCTTTTTGGGGCGGGCACTCAACTCCAAAACCAGCGGAGCACCATTCAAATCGAATGCCGCCCGAAGCTGTTTTTGCAAAAAACTCTGAAAACCGTCGGGCGCCAACTCCGGACGGTTGACGAACAGCCGCACCCGGGTCGGCTTCAGCCCCACCATCGCCGCATAGAAGATTTTGAGCCGCGCGTTGCCCGACGGCGGCGGCGGATTTTGCTCGATTGTCTGCTGAATCACCCGGTTCAGCACGCCGGTAGGCAGCTCTGTTTCCAAATTTTCCATCACCTCCGCCACCCGGTCGAGCAAAGTTTCCAGATGACGTTTTTTCAGCGCGCTGACGAACTCGACCGGAGCGTAGTCTATCCCCGGCAGATTGAAGCGCAGTTCCCGTGTCAGTTCTTTTTGGGATAGTCCCGGGCAGCGGTCGAGCTTGTTCGCCACGATTACGCAACCTTTGCCGGCTTCACGGATCATTGCCGCGATACGGCGGTCCTGCGCCGTGACTCCTGCTTCACCCGCTTCGACGACGAACAACACCAAATCGGAGCGCTCTATGGCGCTCTTTGCCCGCATGACGCTGAAAAGCTCCACCACGCTGTCGACCTTGGCGCGTTTTCGCATGCCGGCGGTGTCCACCAGAACCGCTGGATGCGGTTCCCCGTGAAAAGTTATGGAAAATTCTATATCCACCGCGTCTCGAGTGGTGCCGGCAATTTCACTGGTCATCACGCGATCTTCGCCGATCAGCGCGTTGATAAGCGAGGATTTGCCGACGTTGGGGCGACCGACCACCGCGATACGCAACGGCACGCCGGCGACGGTATCGCCGTCGATATTATGCTCATTGGGCAACAGTTCCAGTGTCCGGTCAATCAGTGCGGAGATGCCGCCGCGGTGCTCGCACGAGATGGGAAACACGTTGCCGAAGCCGAGTTCGCTGAACTCGGCGGCATCGTTTTTCAGCGCCGGATTGTCGCATTTGTTCGCCGCCGCCAGAATCGGTTTGCCGGTGGCGCGCAGGCGAACGGCAATATCGCGGTCGAGCGGTGTGACACCGGTTTGCGCATCGCCCACCATTATCAGCACATCGGCATCGGCGATGGCGCACTCCACCTGACGGGCGATGCCGGTATCCCAAAAATCCACCTGACGACTTTCGCCTTCAAGCATACTCAAGCCGCCGGTGTCGACCAGCATGAACCGCCGACCGCCGCGTTGAGCGAGCGCCGCCAGACGATCCCGGGTGACGCCGCTCATCTCGTGGACGATCGACAACCGGCGACCGATGATCGCGTTGAAGAGCGAAGATTTGCCGACGTTGGGGCGACCGACTATCGCGACGGTCGGCAAATGTGTCGCGGAGTTGTTCAAAACTTCACTCATCTATTGCTGCGAAAGCTGTTTATGGTGTCCCGCAATTCTTTGGCGGCACGTCCGGCGGCGAGGTCGAAATCCTCGCCCTTCCCTGCGAAAATGATGCCGCGCGAAGAGTTGACGATAATACCGCGTCCGGAGGCGTTGCAGCCGTTATGGACAACCTTTTCCACATCGCCGCCTTGAGCGCCGACTCCGGGGACCAGAAACACCATGCCTGGACAAAGTTCGCGCAGCCGTTTCAACTCTTCGGGATAGGTGGCCCCAACCACCAGAGCGGCGTTGCCGGAGGTGTTCCATTTGTCCCGGACCAGACACGCCAAGTGTTCATACAGCGGCCGCCCATTGCAGATCAGGTTTTGCAGATCGCCGGAGTTGGGGTTGGAGGTGCGGCAGAGCACGATCACCCCTTTGTCGGTAAAGTCCAAAAACGGTTTTACCGCGTCAAATCCCATATACGGGTTGACGGTGACGGCATCGGCTCCGTAACGTTCGAAGGCTTCACGGGCATATTGTTCGGCAGTGGAACCGATGTCGCCGCGCTTCACGTCCAATATCACCGGAATGCCGGGAGCGTTTTCATGGATGTAATCGATCGTAAGCTGCAGTTCGTCGTCCCGATTTTCACCGGCATAGAAGGCGCTTTGCGGCTTGTAGCAGCATACGAAATCACGCGTGGCGTCGACGATCCGCCGGTTGAATTCGAAGAAGGCCTTTTTTTGCGAGCGCACACACTCCGGCAGTTTCGCCATCGCGGGATCCAAACCGACGCAAACCAGCGAATCGTTGCGATCCACTGCGAGATTCAAGGTTTCAAAGAAATTCATCGTCCGTTCTCCATATTCTTTATGCCGTCTTCGGATTTTTCCACCGTCCGGATAACCCGCACCGGAGAGTTTTTGTCATAATATCCCATTTGCACACGCTCCGGATCGAATTCGATCCGGGTCCGCCATCCCGGTCCTTCAAACCGCAGCGACCGGGCGTAATAAAGACCGTTCTTTTCCGTAAAACCGCCGGTCTCCAAGGTTCGGAACGGGGCATCTTCACCGGGGTGGAAAAACTCCGCTTTCAATGGGAACGCGTGCTCCTTTTCCAAGAAAACCTTTGTCAGTTCCCGTCCGTCCGGAGATTTCAGCAGCAGCACCCGGCATTTGACCACCGCGCTTAAAGTCGTTTCCGGGAGTTCCCTTTCCAGATCGCAATACAAAAAACCCATCGTCAGGTCGGATGCGCGTACACCGACGCGATCCAGCAGCACACAGTCCGGGGAGTGCACCACGCTGGTACCGTCATGGCGGGCGTCGCGGGACTGCCCGAGCAGATAGCTTTCACGATTGTCCACCAGCAACTGACCGATCGTCCGTTCCGGCATGATTATGACGCCGAAATAGATCGGCACGGTCAGGGTTTCCTCACCGCGTCTCCGGTGTTGAAGCATTCCCTCCAACATACCGTAGGTGGCTGCGCCGTTAGGGTTGCGGGCGCGGTCAAGAAATTCCGCCGAAGGCAAATCCGCTGCCAACGCAATCGGCAGGATCGCAACGGACAGCAAAAGAAACAACCCGCAGACCTTTGAACGACGCTTCATTTTGCGCTTCCCCGGGGATTCAGCACCGGAACGTCGAAAACGTTTTTCAACAGTTCCCGGCAATTGCTGACGAAATGTACCTTTATTTTGGAACGCACCGCTTCCGGCAAATCGCCGTATTCCTCGGCATTATCTTCGGGCATAACCACATCGGTAATTCCGGCACGCAGTGCCGCCACGACCTTCTCCCTGACGCCGCCGATCGCGGTCACCCGTCCCTGCAGGGTGATTTCCCCGGTCATGGAGAGACGGGGACGCAAGGGTTTCTTCAGCAGCAGCGAAACCAGTACCGACACCATCGTGACTCCGGCGCTGGGACCGTCTTTCGGGGTGGCGCCGTCCGGAACGTGAATATGAAAATCATTTTTGGTGAAGATTTCCGGTTCCACTCCCAGCTCCAGCGACAGACTGCGCACCAAGGTAAACGCAGCCGCTGCCGACTCCTGCATCACTTTGCCAAGTGACCCGGTAAGTTTCAGTTCGCCCTTGCCGCCGGGGATCAGCGCCGCTTCGACGGGCAGCACCACTCCGCCGACCCCGGTCCAAGCCATGCCCACGGCATAGCCGGGAGCGCGGTAAGCCACCGTGGAACGCTCCGAACGGAATTTGCGGACGCCGAGCAGTTCGTGCGCCATGGATACATCCACGCGAACAATCGCGTTTTTTTCTTCCTCCGGTTGTTCCAGATGACGGCGCACCAACCGACGGCACAGTTTGGCGCATACACGCTCCAATTCACGCACTCCGGCTTCCATGGTGTAGTGCTCGATCAGATAGTCTATCGTCGGCAGCGGGATCTTGACCTTATCGCCTTCCAGAGCGTTTTCCTTTATCTGCCGCGGCAGCAGATAGCGCTTGGCGATCTCGCGTTTTTCAAAAGCCGTGTATCCGGGCAGCCGGATTATCTCCATCCGGTCGCGCAACGGTCCGGGGATGCCCTCCAAATCGTTGGCGGTGGCGATGAAGAATACTTTGGAAAGGTCGTACGACAACTCCACATAATTGTCGGCAAAAGAGTTGTTCTGCTCGGGATCCAGCACTTCCAGCAGTGCTGACGCCGGGTCGCCGCGAAAATCGTGGGCTAGCTTGTCCACTTCATCGAGCATGAATACCGGATTGCCGCTCCCCACCCGTTTCAGAGCTTTGATGACACGCCCCGGCATGGCGCCGACATAAGTGCGGCGATGACCGCGTATTTCCGCCTCGTCGCGGACACCTCCCAAGGACATGCGAATGAATTTTCTCCCCATCGCCCGGGCGATGGAACGACCGATCGAGGTCTTGCCGACCCCCGGAGGTCCGACGAGACAGATTATCGGCGCATGGCATACTTCGCCATGCTCGTGGCGCAACTGCATTACCGCCAGAAATTCGAGTATCCGCCGTTTGACTTCTTCCAACCCGAAGTGGTCTTCGTCGAGTATGTCGGCAGCCCGGCGAACATCATAAATATCGTCCGTGAACACGTTCCACGGCAATTCCAGCAGCAGCGTCATATAATTGTAACTGATATGATACTCCGGCGCAGATTGCGGAATCAGCTCGAGGCGCTCCAGCTCCTTTTTTACGGCATCCTGCACTTCCGCCGGATAATCGCCGGCGGCGAGTCGTTTGCGCAACTCCGCAATATCGGGATTGGCGGTCTCCTCGTTGAGTTCGTGCTGGATGGTTCGCAGCTGCTCACGCAAAAAATACTCACGCTGCGACCGGCTCATCGCCTCGTGGACCTCGTTCTGGATCTTCACTCCGAGGCGGAGAACCTCCACTTCCCGGTTTATCAAAACACCAAGTATTTCCAGCCTTTTTGCCACCGAGCACTGTGACAGCAGCACGATTTTTTCCGCGGTGGAAAAGCCCAGAGCATCCGACAGCGTATCGGCAAAACGTCCGGCGGACGGTGCATTGAGCACCGCCATTTGAACCTCCTCCGGAATGTTTTGCGACAACCCGGAAAGTTCCTGAAAACCCAGCATGACACTGCGACGTCTCGGTTCGATCACACTTGACAGCTCCGGAGTTTCCGGAATGTTCTGACAGGTGACCGTGACCACATTGTTGGGACCGATGCGCAGATGGGTACACTGAATGCGTTTTATGCCGCGGAGCACGACTTTTCTGGTGCCGTCCGGGAAGTTCAACTCCTTGACCACCCGGACCAGAACGCCGACCGCGCTTCTGGGTTTCCCGCGAAAATCGAAGGTCCGCAACGACAGCGGCAACGGGAAATTGCCCAGCTCGGCACGGCTCGGTACGCCCGGCAGAATTGCCAGCAAACGATTGTCTTCCATCGCAGCCGCCAATGCGGCTGCATTATTGTCGTTGACCAAAACCGGGGTCAGACTGTACGGGTAAATGACCTGCTCTCGCAGCTCGAACAAGCGAGCGGTCAAATCCTCCGGTCGGTCGCGTTCCGGCGCGGACTCCATGGATTCGTCAGGCATGGAAACTGTCCCCGTACGTTAGTGTTACGGCAGCGGAGTGTACTGGCAGTCCTTGAGGAAATCAAGCATGGTCTGCAGCGACACTGCGCCCTCGGTGGTGGTGACCGAACGCAGGTTGAAATTGCTGAACGCGCTGCCGAGCTTCAACGCCTGATCCAGCTCCCAATTCTCATGCAGGGCGTACATGACGCCGGCAGCGAAAGCATCTCCCGCTCCGTTGCTGCCGACAATATCCTTTTTGTCGATGTGGCAGGACGGTGTATAGATGTACTTGCCGTCGCGGTGTCTGCCGACCGCCCCCTCGGGGAAGTGGATCACCACCGTGTCCCGGACGCCATGCTCGAACAGAAAATCCACAATCCCCGGCAGATTGTCGGCGAGCAGTTTGCCATCCGCCGACCGGGCATCTATACCGCTGCAGCATGCGCCTTCCAGTTCGTTGACGATCAGCACGTCGATCTCCGGTAGAACCGGCAGAACCGTACGGCGGAACTTTTCCGGAGCTTCGGACACGAAGTCGACCACGGTTTTGTACCCATTCTCCCGCAGGGCGTGGAGCGCCCGCTTGGCAGCCGGTTCACCGTTGGCATCGGGAGCGTCCAGCGAATCGAGCAACAGCAAATACGCGAGGTAGAAGAACTTTGCCGGGACATCGACTTTGAGCAGATCTTCGACGGAAAGCTCGGCCGACGCTCCGCGGCAATGGAAAAAGGTCCGCTTGCCGTCGCCCGACATCACATCGGTATAGCTCGTCGGCGCGGTCGGGCTGAAGATCAGGTTGCTGCTGTCAACTCCGTGTTCGCCGATGACCTTGAGCAGATACTTGCCGTCATCATCGTTGCCGATGCGTCCCGCCACATACAGCGGGATCGACGGATCGGCGGCGGCGATGTCGAAAAGAATGTTGCACGGTCCGCCGCCAGCAGAGGACACGGTGGAACGGATGTTGCAGAGGTTCCCCTCCCCCGGCCAGCGGTCGATGACCTTGATCTTGTCGACGATGAGATTCCCGGCTCCGACGATACCCTTACGCATGATTCTGTCCTCCTGTTTCATTATTGAAAAAATAATACGGGCATACGGTTTTTATGTATATAATGTAATATGGCAAGCGTACAGCGTCAAGTTGCTGTCGCATCTAAAAGACGGGGAAAAACGTTTTTTTCGGTCGTTCGGCAAAAAAAGTCCGGTGCGGGACAAATACCACCGCACCGGAGCTTGCAAACACATTTTCGTATGGGGAATCCCTACAGTCGCCTCACTCGGCCATGAATTCAACTGTCATCGTTCCGGTGTCGGCAACTTCGACGTCGCGGGTGACGTAAGGTATGAACATCAGCATCACCCAGTGGTTGAAGAAGGTACGGGACTGCACCCCGCGATAGGCATCGATCAGTTTTCCGGTCTTGGCGTCACTGATGACGGCGGTCATGCGGCAGCTTCCGGTACGGGTGACCCGTTTGATGATCGACAACGGCGGAATACCGAAACTGATGCCGGTGTCGGGCACCGGGATCGGGATCGCCGGTGTGCCGATGTTGAAATCGGTGTTGTCCGTGGCAAGTACGGAGCAGTAGAAATGGATCTTGATCTTGGCGTCTTCAGGTTTTTCGACGACGTCGATACCGGACAACGCCATGTGAGTGTCGATCACCGCGGTGACGTAATCCTTGTCGCACTGTGGCGCCAGCTTGGCGATGTCGATTACCGCCTTCTGCCCGGAATAAGCGGTAAAACTCATATTGTCCACAGCGCGTTCCACCGCGTGGGAAAGCAGGTTCTGTTCCACTGCCGAACGTCCGGTATTGGTGATGCGCGGTTCGATACATCCCGCGGCGATCAGCGCCAGCACCGGAGCCGCAATCAATTTGATTTTTCGCATTTTCAACCTCTCATTGTAAAAAAACACCTCCGCTCCCGTTGGGGGAGACATAAGAGAACCTTATAATATATAATCCATATTCGCCGTTTGCAATTGCCGTGCGGCGGTATTTTTTGAAAAATTGCCGGGAGCTGCGAGCAATAAAAATTTTTAACTTTACCGGCTAATTGAAAAAAAAGGGTTTCACATTATGATGTTCGGCAGAGGAGAAAAATTTTTCCGCCGTCGAAAAGTGACGCGGAGTCCTATGAGGAGAAAGACCATGTTCAAACACCGTAACCCGTTTTTTTCACTGCTTCTGAGAATCGCCATCATCGGCATTCCAGAGATCGCACCCGGTGCTCCGCCCACCTCCGATGCAGATACCACCCGTACCTTGCGTTTCGTTCAGGATGACGCGCAGGATTACATGGTGTCCAAGATCTATCGGCTCAAATATGTTCAGTCCAACGACATTTCGCCATTCGTGCAGGGTATGGTCATGCGCTATAACATGAACTCCTCGGTCGGCAGCATCGCCTACGGAGCCGATAATGCCCAAATGCTGACAGTGACCTGTCCGGCGAAGATGATGCCCTATGTGGACGATTTCATCCGCAAGGTCGATCGCAACATCCGGATCCACGGCAAGACGCCGGATGACGTGATCCGCGGGACGGGCATCACCCGAGCCGTATACCGCCCGAAATACCGCTCCGGTCAGGCGGTATTGAACGTGCTGGTCAATTCGGTGATCGGTGAAGGTCCCTACGGTTCCGTCTACGCCTGGGACGCCAACAGCAACCAGATTTATTGGAAGGACAACAGCTCCAACACCGCCTATGTCTACCAGTTTTTGGGATATCTTGACCGTCCGGCACCGCAGATAAATTTGCATTTCAACGTGTATGAAGTACGCGACAGCACTTTGCGAGATATCGGGATAGAATATCTGGCATGGAAAAACGGTCCCGGAATGAACATCTTCGAGACCGCGTTCGATGTCTTCAGCGTAAATTCGGCAGGCAGCATGGCGCTGCAGTCGCTTGCCGGACCGGCGGGCGGATTTTTCACCGCTCCGCAGTTCGACATGAGCTTCATCCGTTTTCTGCAGCAGAGCGGGAACGCCGAAGTCACCAACACCGCCACGTTGACCGTTTCCAACTCCGACACCCAAAGTTACGAACTGTATTTTTCGCCTGAAATGCAGAATATCGTCAAAAGCGACAACGACCAGACCAGCGTCAGCGTTGGAGCCGCCGGCAGCGACGGTTCTCCGCAGATATATCTCAAAATTATCCGCCCGATCGTCAATATCCACTACGGTGAATCCCAGCCTGGGTATCCGCCGTCGGAGGCGTTCGCTGTCGCCGATTATCACCCCGGGGCTTATCAGAGTTTCAACGGGACACTGTTCTTCGGGTACGATGTCCAGACGGCGAATGTCGTGGAGCGCAACAACACCGGCGCCGAATTGGTGGAAACTGGAACGATACAAGGCAACTCCCTGATCCCGCTCAAAAAAGAGGTTGTGCTGGGATGTTGGACTTTGGATCAGGACGTGAAACAGGTCATCGGAGTGCCGTGGCTGTGCGACATTCCGCTGCTGAAATATTTGTTCAGTACCACCACCACCAGCCGGGAACGCACCAACGTCTGCCTGACGGTGACAGCCGAGCTGCTCAACACTGCAAAACCCGACGGCATGAAAACGGGTGAATTGAAACAGATCAGATGAATTTTCCTAAACGAGGCGATAGATCATGAAAAAAACACTTGCAGCTTCTCTTTTGGCGCTCGTATGCTTTGCACAGGCGACGGCGGCGGACAATCCCGGCGTGCCGCGCGACTCCAACTTCGGCACCACCGGAGCCTACGACCCCACCCGGGTGGAAGCGCGTCTGGTCGTCCCGGTCAACGATCAGACGAAGACCATCCACTTCGTGCGTGACAACAACGACCCGCGCGTGGTCACCAAAACCTATGTGCTGAAAAACGTGGACGCCTATGAATTCCGGGATTATCTGCGGCAGATGGTGCAGTCGAAACGGGTCGGCAACGCCACTTTACAGCAGGCATATCCAAGCAATACCGCCGCATCGGCGCAGCAAACCGCCACCGTCAGTTCACCGCAGCTGACCGGAGCGACGGCACAGCCGGGATACACTCCCCCGGTACAATTGGGCAGCAACACCGCCGTGGAGTGTCTCAAATTCGTCGACGGAACCGGTCTGCTGCTCGTCAGCGCCGAGGATTACCGCTTTCAGGATCAGGAAAACGGGATCGGCATCGACACGCTGGTCGCAACACTGGACAATCCCGAAATGGGCGCTTTGAGCTACGGTTGCCAGATGTACATCTACATGCCGAAATTTGTTCCCGCCCGCAACCTCATGCCGTTGATACAAAACCTCGGCATGAACATAAACGACGTGACCGAGTTGTGGCAGGGCGCGGATATCGTCGCCTACGATCCGGATCTGAACTGGCTGATCTTCGACGTCAGCAACTACTCCTGCTACAACATCTCCAAGATGCTGTCACGCTTCGATGTCCCGATACCGCAGGTGCGACTGAAGGTCAAGGTCTACGAGGTGGACAGCGAAAACGACTCCCGAATCGGTTTGGACTTTCAATCGTGGAAAAACAACGAGGGCGTGGATTTCTTTTCGGTCGGCGGACGCTACCGCAACAACTGGGCGGCGGCATACGGCGGCGGCTGGGGCAAAGGATTCGGCTCGGAACGCACCAGCTATTTCAACTTCAACCCCAAGTGGAACACCCGCTACATCGACCTGCTGGCGACCAAAGGCAAGGCGCGAGTGGTGCACTCCGGCGAGCTGCTGGTGCGCAACAACACTCCCGGTTGCTTTTCCCGGACCACCCAGATTTTTTACGTCGATTCATCGCAGGCGGCTCCGGGCAGCCAAACCTCGCCGGACCTCGGCATGGGGGCGTATAAGTTGCTGAGTGAGATCATAAACCGCGTATTTTCCCGAGGCGATGACATCGGCGTCGGCAAGGGCAATCAGCAGATAACGACCAAATCCGCCGGTTACGGCTTCACCATGAAGGTCGGCAACGCCTCGGTGAATTTGGATGAAACGCGTTTTCATGTCACCTTGAACAACACCAGTCTGCTGGGGTTTCTTTCCGACGGCACGCCGCGCATATCGGATGGCAACAAAGTCGATCTGGAAGTAAGTCTGCCGCATGGCAAGGATAGTTTCGTGATCGGCGGACTGAACAAAAAAGAGGTCGTGAAATCCAAAACCGGTATTCCGTGGCTCTGTGAAATACCTTTGCTCGAGTATGTTTTCAGTTCGGTTTCGAACTCCGTCAAGAATAGCGAACTCGTTGTCGTCGCGCAGTGCGAGTGGGATTCCCCCAGCGACCGACCGGATCTGAAAAACACCTCGATCAGTCAGATGCGATAAGGTTTACCGGACGAATGGACAAAATACTTGCCGTCATCATCGGTGCGGTGGTGCTGCCGCTTCTTGTTACGGGATGTCGAGTGGTGGATAGCGGAGAACGAGGATTCACTCCCGCCGCTGACAGCGAACAAATGCGCCTGCAACATGATACCGAAAAACTCGGAGAGGGCATACTCGCCGCTTTTCAGCACGGGGATTTTCCCGCTTTGATAAAAAATACCCCGGGCGAACTGGCGGAGCTGGTGTCGGAAAAAGATTTTCGGACCTCATGCCGTAATTTCAATGAAAAATACGGCATGCTTCAGGATTTCCGTTTCCTCACGGCGTTGGACACCCCGGCCTTCTGTAATTTGATCTGGGTCGTCACCTTTGTGCGTGCTGGAACGAACGGCACGGAAATACGCCGCCAGCTGCTGTTCCGGGTAGTTTCGATGCCCGATGGTGACAAGACCAAGGTGGTCAGTTACGGCTTCATGTGAAGCAGCGGAAAGATTTTATCTGTAACCTGCGGCGAGCAACGCTTCCGCAGGTTGTTTTTTGTCGTGGTCCGGGATATTTTAAACACGGTAAAGGTTTTTGTTCGTTTTTTACGGTGTTTGTGGATCATGGATTTCTTTTATGATGTGGTGGTCGTCGGTGCCGGACACGCCGGCTGCGAAGCGGCGTTCGCCGCCGCCCGGATCGGTGCCCGCACGCTTTTGGTAACCCTACACCTCGACCATATCGCCCAGATGAGCTGCAATCCTGCCGTCGGCGGCATCGCCAAGGGACAGGTGGTGCGCGAAATCGACGCGATGGGCGGTATGCAGGGCATCGTCACCGAAGCGGCGGCGATCCAATTCCGTCTGTTGAACCACGCCAAAGGACCGGCGGTGTGGTCGCCGCGCGCCCAATGCGACAAAGCCGTTTACAGCCGGGCGATGAAATACTGTCTGGAATGCACGGAAAACATTGCCGTCTTTCAGGCTGAAGTCAACGGCTTCATCGTCGAAAATGACCGGGTCGCCGGGATAACCACTGTCTTCGGCGACCGCATCGGCTGCGGCGCGCTGGTGTTGACGACCGGAACTTTTCTCAACGGCACACTGCATTATGGTATGCGGCACTTTCCCGGCGGACGGGCGGGGGATTTTCCGTCGGTCGCCCTGTCGGGCGCCATCGCCGCCGATCTCGGACTTCAGCTCGGACGGCTCAAAACCGGCACCCCGCCGCGGCTGCTTGCCAAGAGCATCGACTTCGCCTCGCTCGACCGGCAGCCGTCGGAGCCGGATTTCGAGGAGTTTTCGTTCTGGAGTGCCGCCACTCGCCCTGCCCTGCCGGAGGCGTTTCGGCGCGACCTCGACTGCTATATGCTGCACTCCACCGAGACGACCCGCGAGATCGTCCGGGAAAATATCGATAAATCGCCGATGTACCGCGGAGTCATAAAGGGCATCGGCACCCGCTATTGCCCGTCATTCGAAGACAAGGTATTCCGTTTCCCGCAGCATCCGCGCCATCTGTTGTTCCTCGAACCGGAGGGCGCGCAGAATCAGGAGTTCTATCTGAACGGTTTTTCGACCAGTCTGCCGCCGGAAGTGCAACTGCAGATGGTGCACTCTCTGCCCGGCTTGGAACACGCTCACATCACCCGTTACGCCTACGCGATAGAATACGATTTTCTGCCGCCGGAACAGCTGACGCGGACGTTGCGGCTCAAACGCTACGCCAATTTGTTTTCCGCCGGGCAGATCAACGGTACCAGCGGATACGAGGAGGCGGCGGGTCAGGGGCTGATCGCCGGCATGAACGCGGCATTGACCGCAGCCGGCCACGAGCCGCTGGAGTTGGGGCGCGACCGAGCTTATATCGGCGTCATGATCGACGACCTCTGCACCAAGGAGATCGTCGAACCCTACCGGCTTTTCACCAGCCGCGCCGAGTACCGGTTGACGCTGCGGCAGGAAAACGCCGATCTGCGCCTTTCCGAATGGGCGCATCGGGCGGGGCTGCTGCCGGAAGACAAGTATCGGGAATTCACGACCTACCGGGATAGTCTGGATGGTGTGCTCACGCATCTGCGCAACACCCGTCATGCCGGGAAGACGTTGTTGAAACTGCTGCGCGACGTTCCGTTCGATTCCGATCCCGCTGATGTCGAGCTGCCCTTCCCGGCGGAGCTCCTGCCCGCCCTGCCCTCCGGCAGGCTCGGTCGTCGGGTCTGGCGCGAAGTGCTGATCGAAAGCTGTTACGACGGTTATCTGCAGCGTGAGCAGTCGGAGATCCGCCGACTGGCGGGCATGGAAGACCTCGTCATCCCGGAGGAGCTCCCGCTGGACACGCTGCCGGGATTGAGCAACGAAGCGCGGCAGAAACTTTTGAAGATCCGTCCGGAAACTTTGGGGCAAGCTTCGCGTATCGACGGCGTCACTCCCGCGGATGTGGCACTGCTGCAAGTAGCTGTTATCGGCAGGAGAAGATCATGAGCGGCGGTCCCTCGTTCATCTCCCGTATAAGACGCACCCGATGCGGAGCAATTTCGTTGGTTGTGGTACTGCTCTATGTCGCCGTTGCGATCGGAGTTGAGGTGTACTCCGCCGTATGCGAGGCACGGAACATCACACCCATTTATCATGTTGCGGACGAAGCTCACCGTTTTGCTCCGCCGTCGCGTGAATACTGGTTCGGCACCGACTACCGGGGGCGCAGCGTCCTCGCCCGCGCCGTCGCCGGATGCGCCGGTGCGGTCAAAGTCGGCGTGACCGCCGCCGGTATCGCGATGCTGATCGGAGTGACGCTGGGGGCGGCAGCAGGATTCTTCGGCGGTCGCACCGACGATTTGGTGGTTTGGCTGTACAGCACCTTCGCGTCGATGCCGAGTCTGCTGTTCATACTCTCCTTCGCCTTGCTGGTGGGACGCAACTATCTGCCGCCCTCGGCGCTCGAAGCAGTGCGCAGCTTGGGAAAGATATTGCACACCGAACCCGGAGTGCTGGCGGTATATGTCGCGATCGGCTTTACCAGCTGGACCACCGTCTGCCGGGTGGTGCGCAGCGAAACCATGAAACTCAAGGATCGCGGCTTTGTGGCGGCGGCGCGGATCGCCGGCGTCCCGCCGTGGACGATCGTGCGGCGGCATATTCTGCCCAACGTCTTTCACCTGGTCATCATATACTTCACGCTGACCTTCGCCGGAGCGGTGATGATGGAGGTGATCGTGAGCTACCTCGGCTTCGGCGCCCAGAGTTTCCCGAGCTGGGGGCTGATGATCTCGGACGGTCAGGAGCGGCTTTGGCGAGGTATCTGGTGGGAGCTGACCGCCGCCACAATGTTCATGTTCTTCTTGCTGCTGGCGCTGAATCTGCTGGGCGACGCGCTGCGTGACGCGCTCGACCCCAAACACCGGAACTGAAAGGTTTTTAGATGAAAAACACCCGTACCAACGTCGCCAGATTGCTGGAAACCTCCGGAATCGCCTGCGACGAACATCATTACGATACCGCGGACGGCGCCATCGACGCCGTTTCCGTAGCGCGCAAACTCGGCAAACCGGTCGAGCAGGTGTTCAAAACTTTGGTCACGGTTTCGAATCAGCACGACCATTTTGTTTTCGTCGTTCCCGCCGGTGACGAGCTGGATCTGAAGAAAGCCGCCAAAGCAGTAGGACGCAAGAGCATCGAGATGCTCCCATTGAAACAGTTGCTGCCGCTGACGGGATACGTCCACGGCGGATGTTCTCCCGTCGGGATGAAAAAGCACTTTCCGACCGTGATCGACGAAACCGCCCAGCTTTTCGACAGTATTTGTGTCAGTGCGGGTTGCGTGGGCTGCAATATCGAAGTCGACCCCGTGAAACTCACGGATTTTCTGAACGCTGTTTTTGCTGATCTGTCCAAAACAAAGTGATTTTTCACATACCTAAAAGGGAGAAGACAATGAAGCGCTATCTGAAGTTGACTGCGATCCTGCTGGCTTTGCTGACCTGCGTGCTCTCCGCCCTGGGAGCGGATTGGGATTCCGCAAAAACTCTTTACCCCGGCATAAAGCTGATGCGGCTAAAAAGGAATCAACCGCGACTGCTCCATATATTCATAATGCGGATAGACTTGCAAACTCCCGGATTGACCTTCGCCGTCACGGGGCGCGATCCGGACTGGGACAAGCCGATGCCCGATTATCCAAAATTGAAGATCCGTACCAAACGGACCACTACCGGAGACTTTTTGACCAACGCCAGAAAGCCCGTCTCGGCTGGCGGTCTGGGGTTGAACATGCTCGTCGCCTTCAACGCGACTCCATGGCGACCTTGGACTAACCCCTATACGCACAAATACGCCGATCCGCCGGGGGTGAATATTTCGGACGGGGTGATCGTCGGCAACCGGAAGGGTAATAATCCCGCCTTCGTCGTCTACCGTAACGGCAAAGTGGATATCGTAGACAAAGTCGATCCTAAAGATTTTCCTGAAATCAAAGACGCGCTGTCGGGCTTTAACATAATCGCCCGCAACGGTCGGAAGATCGAAGACAATTCCGATTTCAGTAAGGGACTTGCCCCCCGCACCGCTTATGGTTTGTCCGCCGACCGGCGCTATCTGTACATTATTGCCATCGACGGTCGCCAACCGAAGTGGAGCCTCGGCGCCAGTTGCTCCGAGACGGGGCAGTTTCTGATCGAAGCCGGAGCCAGCGACGCCATCAACATGGACGGCGGCGGCTCGACCACCATGTGCTACTGGGACCGTCACAAGAAAAAACCGGTGATGGTCAATCGTCAATCCCCCAAAGGAACGTACATGCGTCCGGTGGCGATGAATCTCGGTGTCGTGATCAAAAAGTAGGATTGTGAACTAAAAATCCACTATCCTGCATGAATACCGGCAGACCATATAATATGATCAAGTTCCTTGTGCGGTCGATTCCAACAAAACGTCTGCGCCCGCTTCTGCTGGTGTTGCTCATTACCTGCGCCGACTTGCCGGCGGAACCGGCGACCATCAACTGGGCGAAGGCGCGGGAGCCGTATCGCGGCATAAAAACTCTTGCCTTCAAGCTGGAAAAACCCCGACTGATGCGGGTGGCGCTCATGCGGATCGATTTGAGAACGCCCAGGTTGCGGCTGGTCACCACCGGGCGCGACGCGGATTGGGGCAAACCGATGCCCGACTATCCGGCATTGCCGGTCGCCACTCTGCGGATCACCACTGCCGAGTTCATGCGGCAGGCGAATTCCCGTGGTTCCGGCAAAAGCCTCGGCGTCATGGTCGCGGCATTCAACGCCGCGCCGTGGCAGCCGTGGGAAAAGCCCTTCACGCACCGTTACGGGAAACCGCTGGGGCTGAACATTTCCAACGGAGAAGTGGTCACAGACGGCAATCCGGAGCTGCCGGCGCTGGTCGTATGGAAAAACGGCAGTGTGGAAATTCTCGACCGGGTGGATCGCGAAAAAGTCCGCCTGATTCGCGAGGCGGTGTCGGGATTTTGCATGATCGCCAGAAACGGGAAACTGCTGCCGGATGCCGGATACTCGAAGGGACTGATGCCGCGCATGGCATACGGGCTGTCGCGCGACCGCCGCTACCTGTACGTCATCGCCATCGACGGACGGCAGGAGGATTGGAGCCTCGGCGCCACCGGTTCGGAGACCGGACGCCTGCTGCTCGACGCCGGAGCCTTCGATGTCATCAACATGGATGGCGGCGGCTCCGCCACGCTGTGTTATTGGGACCGGCGGAAAAAACAGCCGCGGGCGATGAACCGCCAGAGCAAGGACGGCTATCTGCGCCCGGTCGCCTCCAACGTCGGAGTCATCCTGGGCAGGTAGAAAAACGAAACATTCGCGTACTTCACCTGCCACACTCGCCGCCGAATCGCGAATGACCGCCCCATACTGATGAAAACGGAGTATTACGAAGCAAGCGGGGCTGGAACCGGCAAACAATCGTTTGCCGACCTTCACCCACCACGCCAGCTTGTCACGCCATAGCGCAATCGGCGCGACGGCGGATGCGCCACCACCCTCCGTGTCGGTTCGGATCGGCGTTTTAATGC
>Ga0310786_10000170_pt1 | contig 110682 bp, 84 predicted proteins | sample AusTroGonzalo_MG_FD_203881 | JGI IMG/M metagenome (GOLD analysis project Ga0310786, IMG submission 203881) | Bovine rumen microbial communities from tropical cattle in Woodstock, Queensland, Australia - Gonzalo_03 (v2) (version 2) | ecosystem: Host-associated > Mammals > Digestive system >... | reverse complement strand
TAACAAACGGCGATGAGATGCTTCAGTGCAGAAAGTTCAAGAAGCAGAGCCTGGCGGTAGTAAACATCACTTTCGTTAATTACAGAAATTACTGCCTGTGCCACTCCATTCAAGAAGGTGAAGAGATTCTCGTTAAGTTAAACAGATCTTTGGCTGCCCAGGTAAGAGGCTTTGAGAAGTGCGCTCACACCACAATGGAAAACTTTGCGCTTCTTCTTTTCTTCGACAGCGAGGAAAACATCACCAAGAGGCTTCAGACCATGATGGACGTGCTCCAGAATACCGATAAGGATCACAACTTCATCTTTGAGGCCGGAGTCGACATAATCAGGCCTGAGGTAAACAGCAGCGGCGTCATAGTCAGGCGGACCGAATGCAGCATCGAAAAGGCTTACAACAATGCATGCACAGCCATTACGGCTCAGGGTGAGACAGATCCGGGCGGAGTATTCATCTTCGATGAAAAGCTCCTTGAGCAGCAGCGCTGGTTCGATATTGTTCAGGAGCATCAGATGAAGGCCATTGCGAATAACGAATTCGAGGTCTATTACCAGCCTAAATACGATCCGAAGACATTAGAGCTCAAAGGCGCGGAAGCCCTCATCAGATGGAATTCTCCCGAGTACGGTTTTGTTTCTCCCGGAAGGTTTATCCCCATCTTCGAAAAGAACGGCTTTATCACCGAGATAGACCACTACATGATCTGGCATGTTGCCGCTAACCAGAAGATGTGGCGCGACATGGGATACAACGTCGGCTGCGTTTCAGTAAACGTTTCCAGAGCGCATTTCGCCGAAAAGGACCTTGCCATTCAGATCAGGGACATGGTCGATTCAGTCGGATGCCCGCATGAACTGCTTGAGATCGAGCTCACCGAGAGCGCGTTCTTCGATGACCAGAATGCCATGATCGAGACCATCAAGGCCCTTAAATCATTCGGTTTCAAGGTTTCCATGGACGACTTCGGCGCAGGGTATTCCTCGCTCAATTCACTTAAGGATATGCCGCTCGACGTTCTCAAGCTTGATGCCGGATTCTTCAGAGGCGATAAGGTCGGAGAACGCGGTCAGATCGTTGTTTCAGAGACCATCAAGCTTGCAAAGAGCCTCCACATGAAAACAGTTGCGGAAGGCGTTGACGAGAAAGAACAGGTCGATTTCCTTGCAAGCCAGGGCTGCGATCTTATCCAGGGTTACTATTTCGCAAAGCCCATGCCTAAGGGTGATTATGAAGCCAGACTTACAAGGACGGCTGCTCCGGCTGTTCCTGCTGAACCGGTTGTACCTGTCGTTTCTGAAGTGCCTGCTGCGCCTGCACCTGCTCCTGTCGCTCCTGCAACGCCTGCACCGGCTGTTCCCGTGGTGCCCGCAGCACCTGAGATACCGGCAGAACCGGCTCCCGCAGCGCCTGAAGCTCCTTTAGAGGGAAATAACGGAATTACAGAGAACCCTTCTTAAAGACGGTCATCATCTCATTAGTAAGACTGAACTGATCGGGCTGAAGCTCGACTTCTTCGCGCGTTCGCCACTCTGCGATCTTGAGCTCTGATTCGTCCATCTTTATCTTGTCGTCACCGTCAACGTCGCAGAAGAAACCAACGAGAAGGTCATCTACGATGCCCCACGGCTGTGACTTGTAATAGCGGATATTCTTGACCTTGAGGCCTGTCTCTTCCATGACTTCGCGTGCAACTGTCTCTTCGAGTGTTTCACCGATCTCAGTGAATCCAGCGACGAGCGCGAAATGCGCAAAGCCCGTTCTGTATTTCGTTACGAGGATCTTATCGCCGTTGGTCACGCCGACGATAACAGCAGGCATTATCTTCGGATAGATGACGTTTCCGCACTCGCAGCGCAGAGCTCTTTCTCTGCCGTCGAGGCGGGTCTCTTTTCCGCACTTTCCGCAGAACTTGTTGTTGCGGTACCAGTGTGCGAGATGAAGTCCGGTGTAGATCGCAAAGGCCATGTATTTCTCTGCAAATCCTTTGCTGCGAAGCGTTCTGACGTTGATGTATTCAAAGCCTTCAGAAACGTTCTCAGGCGTTACGACATTGCGGTACAGGAAAAAATCCTTGTCGTTATCGACGGTGAAAAGAAAGACCAGTTCTTCATCAGAGACGTTCTTAAGATCTGCTTTATGAGGAAGAACTTCTCCTTTTATCAGCAGGTCGTTTTCGCTGAAAGAAAGGATGAAGCTGTTTTCGTCAGGCCGTTTTGAAGGATCAAACCGGTTATTTAATCTGTGCGGATATATGTCCTGGATCATTTGATCACCACCGTTCCGTTAAGTCCGTCCACTTCGACAATATCTCCTGTCTTGAGGACTGTCGTCGCGTTGCCGCAGCCTACGACCGCGGGGATACCGAATTCCCTTGCGACGATCGCAGCGTGCGAAAGAGGCGCGCCGATATCAGTAATTATAGCGGAAACTTTGGGGAATACTCTCGTCCATCCGATATTTGTCGCGCTTGTTACGAGGATCTCGCCCGTCTCGATCGTGTCGATCAGGTCGATACTCTCGATCACGCGCACTTTGCCCGTAACTTTGCCTGCAGCGCCCGGGAAACCTTTAACGTCAGAAGACACGCTGACATCGCTCCCGCTGCAGTAGAAATCGTTCCTGCGGTGAGGATCGTTTATCCATTCGTCAGGATCGAATCTTCCGATAATTATGTTCGGGAAAGCAGGGCGCGAAAGGTATCTTTCGTAGTTTGTTTTTCTCGCGGGAATATTTGCGAGCACAGATCTGTCACCGCCTGAAAGAGCGATCGCTTCTCTGATATAGAGCATGAAGACATCGTTGCCGATGCCGTTTGCGCGTCCCAAAGCAAGGAGCCATTCGCGAAGGACGCACATGCACCAGACGCCCTTTGCGCGGATCTCTTCGCGGAAAGCGTTCGCACCGCGGAAGCTTTCGATCATCTTGCGTACGCGCTTTGCTTTGCCCTGATTTTCCTTGCAGTAGCTTTCAAGCGCTTCCTCAAATTCACGCTCGCTCTTAGTTTTCAGATCGTGCGCGCTGATGCCCTGAGTCTTGTAATCTTCGATCGCTTTTGTTAAGTAACCGGGATCTTCGTACGGGTGTATCTCGCTCAGTTCCATCTCGTTAACGGAACGCTGGCCGCACGTGTTCATGAACTCTTTTTCGGTTATCTTTCCGCTGATGACGTCTTCAAGATAAAGCAGCGGCTTCATGCTTTCTATGATGCCTAAACATCCGCCTAAAAGGCCTTTTGCGGTTTCTTCGCCGACAAGTTTTTCGAGTTTTCCGCGTGTCTTGAAAAGCGGAACCATCTTCATTCCGCTCGATGCCATAATTGCGCTGAGGCCGTCGACGAGCTTGGGGATCAGCACGTCTTGGCCGTATCTGTATAATTCTTCATTGGTATTAAGTTTTCTGATCTCACTGATGAGACCTCTTGAGATCTCGGGAAGAGTGCGTACCATTTCGAGCTTCTGTGCTTTGCTCAATTTAGACTTGCGGCCCTTCGCTTTGCCGCCTGTCAAAAGCTGGAAAAGGTTCTTCTTAAACTTCTTTCCGTCGAAAGGAAATACCGGTACTGTCTTGCCTTCGGGAAGGATACCGACGAGGTCTTTTACCGCGCAGTAGGCCTTTTCCTCTTTCGTTCCCATTGCGATGAGCATCGCGCAGAGGACGCTTACGTTCATGTACGCCTGGCCGTCGATCGAATCCAGCCAGCAGGGGAGACAGAGCACGTTGTTGATCTCTTCCAATACGCTGAAAGTCATGGGAGTCAAAGGCTTCATGAAGATCTCTCCGACGTTTGTTTTCGTGAGAAGGAATTCGCCCGATCTGCTTCCGTTGATGAGATAATTGTCGGGATCGAAACGCTTGAGGGTGGTGATCGGACGCGCCTGAAGGATGTAGAGTTTTCCTTCTGAAATTGCCCATTCGATGTCAACTTCACAGCCGTATTCGGATCTGATCCTGCTCGCATATTTATAAAGACCGCGTGCGTGTTTCTTCATCACATCGCTTCCCGAATACGCATATTTGAGAGCGTTGATCCTGAATTCCGAAGCGTTCTTCTGACCTGAAACGAGAGCTTCTCCTTCGCCTTCTACGAAGTTGCCGACCATCTCGCGGCTGCTTCCCGTAATAGCATCGGCAGTGAACAGAACACCTGCATATTCAGGTTTTACGAAACGCTGAATCACCACAGCGATTTCGCTTGCGGCAACGTTTGAATTGGAAAGATATTCCTTTACGCGCGAATTGTCAGCTGATCCCGTGACGGTCCTGATCACTTTTGCAAGATCAGCTTTTATAACATCCGTAACTGTTTCATACTGGCCTGCGAAAGAGTTGTCCGAGCCGTCTTCATTGAGCGCAGACGAACGTACTGCATAGGTGTACTTATCCGATAAAGACGCAATAGCAGTACGCACTTCTTCATTGTCAGGATCTGTGCCCGCTGTTACGACAAGACCTTCAGGGACGGGAAGCCCCATCCTTGTCATGCGGATCAGTGATGCGCCTTTGCCTCCGCAGCGTGAAAGCACCTCGTCCGGCGCGCTTTCGAATCTGTAAACGGATCCCATGTCAGCCCTCAATGTCAGGAAGCAGCAGATCGATCCTTAAGTCGATGTAATGCTTGAGCTGCCTACCTTTTTCGATATCGATGCCCATGCCGCTCTTGATGTCGTCCTTGCGGTATATGATCAGCTGCATCATGGTGGACATCTCGTATGCGATGAGTCTGCACTCTTTGTCGGTCTTGGTGCCGTTGAAGTGCTCTTTAACATAGCCGTAGCTGAACGATTCTTCAGACAGGTCGCGCTCGAAAACGACCAGGCTCGTAATGGCTTTGGTCAGCTTGTAGTTTTCTATCAGGAACTTCGCAACGAGGTAGTGGAGTTTCTTGAGCTTTTCCTTGGGTGAACTGTCCGAAGCAACTATCTTTGCGACAAGCTTGTCGTGGAGGGCCTCTTTATATTTTCTGTGAAACACCTCGTAGATAAGGTTCTCGCGGGACCCGAAGCAGTAGTTGATCATGGCGGCCTGCATGCCGGATTCCTCCGCTATCTGCCTGGATGTGACCTTAAAGGGGTCGTCGCAGTTCACGATCAGTTTCTCCGTTGCCGCTATGAGTTTTTCTTTTGTTATCTCGGTCTTAACTTCTTTTTGCATGGTGTCAGCCTCGGTTATTAAACATGTTTAATAAAGGTTAACACCCCTTGGTGGTCATGTCAACGGCAGGTGATCAAAGAGTGTACAGTCCCAGTTAGTGTCCCACTTTTTAATAAATCTGAGACAGTTACAGGGGATGAGGACTGTTCAAAAGGTGGAAAACTCAGTATCCCATCTCTTTGAGCTCGCTTACGACTCCGACATAGAAAGGGACGATGTCACTGACTTCCGTATCGGAAGAGGGAGCTCTTTTGGTGAATCTCCTGCGTCTCATGTCAACGACGTCGGCGTGTGAAATACCGCGTTTCCTGGTGGAAGTGCGGATGCCTCTGAAGTTGGCCCAGTGCATTGAATCAGTGGAGACCAGACCGTCGTTGTCGCCGTCAAATCTGCGGACGATGGGATGTGTAATGCAGAACATCGAATCCGAAAAAGCGCCCTTGACCTTGAAGCCGTAGCTCTGGCAAAGGATATCTGAAGGCGTGGGATTATCGATGTTGAACTGCTCTGCAGTCTTCGTGGTGAGGATATCGAAGCACGCGTAGCAGTCAGGATGCTTGTCACCCAAGATCCACATCCAGATGTCTGTGCCTTTGGCGGCAGCTTTTACCATCCACTTGGGAGCGCGCATGAAAAAATCTACAGTCTTTGAACCGTGGTGTGGAGTATCGATCGTGGTGATCGAAGCGATCTTGTCGGCGTAACCGTGGCTGGCGAGCCATCTTGATTCAAGTCCGCCTTTTGAATGAGCGAGGATATTGACCTTTGGAGCTCCGGTAAGTTTCAGTACTTCATCCAGGCTCTTTGCGACGGTCATGGCATTGCCTTCGACTGAGCCCACGGCATCCTGATGTCCGTAATAAACATTTGCACCGCGGGACTCTAGCGCTTTGGGGATCCTGCCCCAGTAACACAGGTGTTTTCTGTCACGGAAGCCCATTCCGTGCACCATCAATAACGGATACTTTAAACAGCAATCGTCACTCATAAAATAATCTCCCCTTAGGTTTCCGGCCTATATGGGGAGAATAACACGGTATTGTATAATGTTCAATACTGAATTTTGTTTAAGAGTGCTTTTCCTTAGAATTGCCCTAATTATCAGATGGCTACATCCTTAGCCGGTTTGATCGAATCTATCTCGCTCTTCATGCTCAGTTTCAGATTACGGATATCAATGTCATTCTGAATATCCAGGAAGTAGCGGTCAGAGACGCCAAAATACTTTGCAAGACGCAGCGAAGTATCAACGGTGATCTTCCTGTCATCGCTTAGTATTGCCTGTATCCTGGAAACAGGAACATGGATCTCTTTAGCCAATTTATAAGCCGAAATGTTCAACGGCTTCATGAAATCTTCTCTGAGTATTTCGCCCATAGAAGGGGTGGAAATATAATGATCGACCATAGCGTGTAACCTCATATTTATAAATTTCCGACTGTTTGTGCTCCGTTAATGATAGTCAACAATCCCTACATCATAAAAAGCGTTCTTATCTTTAATCGAAAAACAAATCCTATATTGATCGTTGATACGAATGCTGTATTGCCCCTCTCTATCTCCATGAAGTGCTTCAAGATGATTTCCGGGAGGGACTTTCAGATCCTCCAAACATCCTGCATTACTAATCAAGATCAGTTTTCTAAGTGCGATTCTTTGAATATCACCAGGGAGCTTCTTTGAGAAAACCTGATTGTAGATCTTCTCAGTTTCTTTATCTGAAAAGCTCTTTATCATATGAGCAAATTATACCCGCGTTGCGTGTATATGTCAAACGGGTATATAGTGCTTCAGAATGCTTTGGGAGAAGACTTTCCCAATACCTTAAGTGCCACAAAAGCTACAGCCAGACCGATCGTGGTTACCGCAAGGCTTACGATGAGCATGAAGTGGGGACCCCTGATATCGAGCAGGCGGCCGCAGATGAGGCTTGAGAAAACGCCGCCAAGCGTGATCGAGCAGTTGATATATGCCTGGCCTTTGACCTGGTCGAATTTTGCCATTGTCTGGTTGACGAAATAAGCGCCTGCGGGGATGAAGACTGCATACGCGAACATCTGCATAGCCTGGCTGATATAGACGACTGTCATGTTAGGTGCGACGAGCATCAGCAATGTCTTGATGAGGAAAGCGGTTGCAGAGATGAGGAGAAGATTCTTTACGGAGATCTTCTTCATGATCTTGTCGATCAGGGCCATCGTGGGGAGCTCAAGGAGAGCTGCGATGAAGACCGCGGTGCCCATGGAAGCTTCGGTTCCTCCAAGAGGTGTGATGATCTGGATCATGTAGTCGTTGATCGCGTTATGCGCGAAAAAGAAACACACGCCTGCGACTACGAAAAGCATGAATGCGGGATATGTTTTGGTGAATACGATCAGGTTGTTGTGCGCGACTTCCTTTTCTGAATCAGAAGATGCAGAAGGAGCAACTGCGGGCTTTTTAAAGAAGTACAGGACTACCAGCGCTATCGACAGGAATATGATGTCCAGGATCATGAGGATGTTTACGCCGAAGCCTTTGATGGCCATTCCGGTGAAGACCGAAACGACCGCGAAACCGCAGGAACCGAGGCCTCTTGCGAGACCGTAGTAGATGTGGCATCCGGCTGCTTCATACTCGAAATACATCGCCGTGATTATCGGCTGGTACACCATCTGGACCATGTAGATCAGCGCGAAGATTATGAATATAATGACGATCCCGCTCTTGATGATGAGCAGTAAAACTGAACCGATCAGCAGCATTGCAGTTGAAGCCATCGAAACGTTGCGGTTTGTAAGCTTGCCCTGCTTGTCGATGAGGCCTGCGACCAGGGGCTGGAACAATACGGACAGGATATTTGCGAGAGCCAGCGTTATTCCGATAAGGGTGTTCGAGAAGCCCTTATCAAGCAGGAAAACAGACGCGTAAGCGTGGATACCGCTGTACACGGCGAAGTAGGTCGCGTTTATTATGATGTATCTGAGTGTCCAGAATTTCCTTGTGTTGGTCATTGGCTGATTATACTATGACGGCTTGCGTAAGTGTTGCAAAAAGACCTGAAAAATATGCAGTTTCCGATGTTTTGTATGCTAAAATCGAGTAGGTATGGACCAGAATGAAAATGAACAGGTATGGGTCGTTGCCCAGGTCAGCGTCGGCAAAGAGGACGAGATCAAGGAATCATGCTCTGACATGATCTCCAAAGACGTCCTTGAAGATATCTTCGTGCCCAAACATGTCAGGCTCAAGAAGTACAGGGGCGAGTGGAGAAGAGAGACCAGGCCTCTTTATTCGGGTTACGTTTTCATGGTCACCAAAGACCCGAAGGCTCTTGAAAAGGCTCTCATCAAGGTTCCCGGCAGGCATAATCTTCTCAAGGCAGATGACGTCATTCTGACCGTAAATGATGAGGAAAAATCTTTCATCAACAGGATCGCGGGACGCGACAACATAGCAGATATCTCCGTGGGTTACAAAGAAGGTGACAAGATCAAGATCGTGTCAGGACCCATGCTCGGCCTTGAGGGAGACATCGTTCACGTTGACCGCCATAAGCGCTTGGTAACGATAAACATGTCTCTTTTCGGGAGGTCGGTCAAGACTACGCTGGGTCTGGAGTTAACCTACAAACAGCCTGAAGAATAGCCTTTCGGTATATATATGTCATATTACGGATTCTGAAATGACATATTCGATAACGTATACTGATGGCATATGGAGAAGCGTTTCACTGCAAAGACAGACGATAACAGCATTTCAGAGGCCCCGGACAGGAAGACGAGGCTTATCCTTGTCATCGTCTCGGGTGTGCTCATTCTGGGCATCGGAATAGCTGCAGCGATCGCTGTTTCGGCAAGGAAAAAAGACCTGCCCGCTCCGACTCAGACTACTGAAACCACAGAGCAGACAAGCACTGCCGAATCCACAAACGCTCCCGTCACCAAATTCGATTCTGAATATCCGGAAGGCAAGGTCCCCACTGACTGCATGTCGCTTGACTGGGGGATGCTGCCTTCCGAGATCAAGTTCAAATATCCCGACGTGTCATATGAAGCTGCCTCAACCATAGCAGATGAATTAAACACCTTGAACTTGACCTATGCCCGCAAGGCCAATATCGGAGGGTTTGAATTTTCGCAGGTAATGATCAGCGCGGACAAGAATGACGGGCTTTATGCCTTCAGTTATTTCCTCGACAGGGAAAAGTACTCTGACCTGCTTTCAGCGCTGACTGAAGAATACGGAAGGCCTATCTACAAGAGCGGCGATTCCGTTTACTGGGAACCCAAAGACCAGGTGCTCCTCAACCTTACTGTAAGAATGTCAGACATGGACAGAAAGGTATATTCATTCCTTCAATACATCAACATGAAAGAAACCAAAGTCACGGTAAAGCCCGACATGTCCCCGGACATCAAGCTTGGCATGACCACCGATGACGCGCGCAAGAAGATCTCCATGCAGAAGACTTCCACTTCGGTCGATGGCACTGAGACATATCTGTCGCTGAAAAGATACAATTTCTCATCAGACAGTAATCTCGGAAAATTCGCCGCAGCCAATGCTTCGGCGGTGATCATGAGCTTTGATCCCAGGGCGGACCTGACGTCTTATTCTTTTGTCATGAAGGGCGATTATCTTTACGAGATCCGCGAAAAGCTGACCAACGCATACGGCAATCCTTCACTCAACCGCGATTTCAGCTCAGAATGGAATGTCTGGGATGGCAAGGCCCTGATCACGGTCACATACGGCAGGATGACGGGATGCGGACGCGGATTCGCGACTGAACTCAGATACAGCATTTCGCCCGATGGTTACAGGGAACAGGAAATGATAAAGGCTGTCGGAAGGGCTACGCGCAAGGGCACGAAATATAGTGAGCTGAAAGACGAACTCGGCAAATACAATCTCGCGGATAAGGTCACCAAGGGCAACGGAACGGTTACGTTCCTTAACAGCGATTATGCGGATATCGTCGTTTTCGGAATGAAGATCAGGTCTGTGGAGATCGAGTTCAAAAATAATGTCGTTACCGACGTTTACTACTGTTTTGACGGAAGCGCATACGATCTGCTCAAGAAAAACATCGAGTCGAATTACGGCCTGGGCGAGAACAAGAATAATTATAAGAACCGTGTCCACCGCGTAATGTGGAAACCGAAGTCAACGGAGAACAATAAATTTACTAAGATAATGCTCGATTTCGTTAACCTGAAAGTAAATCCGAAGGCCAGAGTCCATTATTACGACTGAGCCTGTAACAATGTTACGAATGCAATCCCAGGACTGCCCTTAAAACAAGAGTTATTATCAATGCCCACAACGGAACTGCAAATATCGTCACTATCCTGAGTGACGTGAGGGCATCCCTGTAGTGATGGCTCTTGGGATAGATCTCAAGTGATTCCTTCATGTGTTTATGGACTATGGGTATGAGGATCGGGAAAAGAACGCACATCGCGATCGAAAGATCCTCGAGGCGCTTTTCACCGGAAGTGAGCTTCTCTACGACTTCGCGGGACTCCGCTCTTGCGGGGCCGGTGCTGCTTGCAGGCTCTTCATATAAGGAGCGTCTGTTATTCTCATGAACCACAAACGGTGTCTTGGTGAAGTCTTCGTAGGATGAATCTGCGGAACTGTATGAGCCTGAAGGATAATCAGGGTCATTGTGATACTGCTGTTTCTTGACGGCTGAACTTGCCGCGGATGCCGATGCTGCCGATGCAGCAGCTGCTGCCGCTGCCGCCGCTGCGGCGGCTGCTTCCTTTCGTGCCAGGGCTTCCTGCTTTGCACGTTTTCTGGAAAGATCGTCGTCGTATTTCCACTTCTTGGCCGGGTCTGAGAGTACCGTATAAGCCTCGTTGATCTCTGCCATGCGCTTTTCGGCGGACATGTCATCGGGGTGAAGATCCGGGTGCCAAAGCTTAACAAGCTTGCGGTAAGCCTGCTTGATCTCTTCGGGGCTTGCGTTTTCGGGCACCCTTAATACGCTGTATAGTGTAGTCTCATGAGCCATATCGTCAGTATACAGTGTTTACCTTAAGCAGAACTTAAAAATATTAAGGATTCTGCTGCTGTGCGTTCGGATCTGCTGTCGTCTGTGCCGGCTTGGGCTTCTTGGTAGGCTTCTTTGTGGGTTTCTTAGTCGGCTTCTTGGTAGGCTTCTTTGTCGGCTTCTTGACTGTAGCGGGCTTGCTTGTAGGAGCAGCCGTAGGCTTTGTTGTCTCGCCGCTGACATTGAGAGTGTGGCCGTTAAGATTTACGTTATCCATGTTTCCGGAGAAGGATGTGATGAACGTATCATCTGTAAGAGTCCATGTTGCGCCGTCTCCGAGGTTTACGTGGATGATGCCGGGTTCTTTTGAAACTTCCTTGCCGTCGGCATCCTTAAATGCACCCTTGAATGCACCGGTAAAGTTGGTACCCGTGGAGAAGTTAGCCGTGAGCTTGCCTTCCTTTGCTACAAGGATGTCTCCTGAAATTGCCGTATTTGTGGAGTTGATTATCGCAACGTTGTTGCCGCCGGTCCAGCCGTCAGGGCCAACGGAAAGGAAAACGTTATCCTTGGATTCGTTTACGATCTTTACGTTGCTCAAATTGACAACGCCTTTTGCATTGGTGATGTGGAAGATGTGTCCGGTTTTGTTAGTAAGAGTACCGTTTGCCATCGAAAAGACAGCCATCGTGTTGTTGTCAAAATAGCCTACGGGCACCTTCTGATAGAGCATGACGCCGTACTGGAATCTTGCTTTTTCACTGCGTGTGGTGTTGTTGCATGTGAGGTTGGAATCAGCAAGAGAAACCTCGCTGTTCTCGTCAACGACAACGCCCTGTGAGTTATTTGCAATAAGATTTGAACTCTTGATCGTGACTTTTCCCGTGCCGTAAACGACAGGAGAACCTGTACCGTTGGTCGTGTAGGTACCCTTTGTGATGGTTACGTTTCCGCCGTCTTTGCCCAAAGAAATGGCAGGGGAAGACTTGCCGCTTGTTTCTACAGTGAGATTTGTAATGTTGAATGTAGCTCCGTATGTTGAAGCGATACCTGCGGAATTATCGCCTGATGTCGTGATCTTTGCATCACTTAATGTAACTTTTGTACCATCGCCCGTGATACCGGCAACGTTTCCATAGCCTGCGTATCCGAATACGCCTGCAGCGCCTTTAGCCTGTGTGGTGATCGTTCCCCCGGCAATATAGAGTCTGGTATTGTTCATTGCCAGGACTGCGGAATTGGTTCCGAAGATCGCGCTGTTGTCAATGTTGGCGGAATCACCGGCCTTTTTGATATCGGGGGTAGCAAGATTGATCTTTTTCTTTTCGCCGTTGGCAAGGATTACGCATTCGTCAGCGTTCTTGCTCTGATAGACTTTCTTCTTCTCCGTTGTCTCGACGGCGATCTTCTTGGTTGCATTGAACTCGATCTGTGTCTTATCGGGTTCAGTTTCGGTCTCGGAAGTTTCTTCCGTTGTCGGCTCTGTCGAAAGTGAAGACGTAGCTGATTCTGAAGACGAACTTATCTGTCCGCCCAGATTGCATGACGAAAGACCAAACACAACCGAAGCGGCTGTGGTAATTGCTAAAACTCTGATCAACAAATTTTTATTCATAAAAATCCCCCTGGATTACCAACCACTAACTTTACCATGAAGGTCATGAGTTTGAGAAGTGCCATAATAGGCAATATTTAGTTATCAATCCCTTTGTCTTCTGTTATTACCGCACGATAAAGAGCGGCTTCCGGAGTTTTGCCTTATATAAAAAAATAATTAGGTTGAAAGAGCGGTTTTATGGGTGTAGAATAGGCGAGCCTTAAAAATCGGCATTTTCGAGAGTTAGCGGATGATAGATCTTTATATAGATCCCGGAACGGGAAGCATGTTGTTTACGATAGTCATCAGTGCGATAAGCGCTGTTGTCTATCTCATACGCATACTTATCATCAAGGCCAAGAACATGGCGGGCATCAAGAGCCAGAACGAGAGAAATGCCAAGAAGATCCCGATCGTCATGTTCTCCGACAACAAGAGATACTGGTCAACATTCAGACCTATCTGCGAGGAACTCGAAAAGCGCGGCCAGAAAGCCGTTTACATGACGGCATCCCCGGACGATCCCGCACTCGAAACCGAATTCAAGAACATCAAATGTGAATTTATCGGTGAAGGCAACAAGGCTTTTGCCAAGATGAACATGCTCAATGCAGGCATCGTCCTTGCTACGACACCTAACCTTGACGTATTCCAGTGGAAGCGTTCCAAGTCTGTAGACTGTTACGCGCATATACTTCATTCCTGCGGCGATGTCTCGCTTTACAGGCTTTACGGCCTCGATTATTACGATGTTCTCCTTCTTTCCGGTGATTTCCAGGAAAGGCAGGTCAGGGAGCTTGAAAGACAGAGAAATCTTCCGGCAAAAGAGATCAGGATGGTCGGAATCCCTTACCTTGACACTATGCTGGGGCATGCCAAGAACTACAATATGCAGAAATCGGATAATACAACAGTGCTCCTTTCTCCTTCGTGGGGAGCGAGCTCACTGCTCGTAAAATACGGCGAGACCCTTATCGATAAGCTTATTGAAACGGGTTACGACATAATAATCCGTCCGCACCCGCAGTCTTATACTGCCGATAAGGAAACCATCGACCGCCTCATGGAGAAGTATCCTGAGACAAAGAGACTTCATTGGAACAGGGACAATAACAATTTCAACGTTCTCGCAAGATCGGACATTATGATTTCCGACTACTCGGGCATAATGTATGATTTTTCTTTTGTATTCAATAAGCCGGTCATCTATACGAATGCTCATTTTAAGAAAGATCCTTACGATGCTTGGTGCATTGATGAAGAGACGTGGATACTCAGCACGATCCGCAAGATAGGCAAAGAGCTCAACAAGGAAAATCTCGGCCAGATCAAAGAGCTTATCGATACTTGCATCAGGGAAAGCAAGGAGACCCCGGTCATCGCCGAGGCACGCGCCGAGACTTGGTGCAACATCGGAAAGAGTGCCGAGATCGCTGCAGACTATCTGATCGAAAAGCTCGCTGAGCTCGATGAAAAGAACAAGCCTGAGAAAAATAAGTCTGAAAAGAAAAAGCCTGAGAAGAAGGAGGAAACAGCATGAGTTTTCTGCATGTCCTTTATCTCATAGCGCTTTACCCGATCGAATATCTCCTTGAGATGATCTTTTCGATCATCACGAAGATGTCCGGCAACACGATCCTTTCGATCATCATCCTGAGCCTTGTGGTAAACATCATCGTCCTGCCGCTCTATAACCGTGCGGACAAGATCCAGGAAGAGGCTAAAGATAAGGAAAACGCGATCGCTCCGATGGTAAAGCACATCAAGCAGACCTTCACGGGCGACGAGAGGTTCATGCTGCTGCAGACCTGCTACAGGCAGAACAGCTACAGCCCTCTCAACGTAATGAAGAGCTCAGTTTCCATCCTTTTGCAGGTACCGTTCTTCATGGGCGCGTACAACATGCTCTCCGGAAACAAGCTTCTTGCAGGCGTAAGCCTCGGCCCCATTGCAAATCTTTCCGATCCTGACGCGCTCATTACCATCGGAGGCATCACGCTGAACATCTTGCCGATCATCATGACGCTGATAAACGTTGTTTCGAGCTTTATCTATGCCAAGGGATTCCCGCTCAAGACCAAGATCCAGATGTATGGTCTTGCCGCGGTATTCCTCGTGCTTCTTTACCAGTCTCCTTCGGGACTCGTCCTTTACTGGATCTGCAACAACATGTTCTCTCTCGGAAAGAACATCGTAAACAAGATCATAAGCAACAGGAAAAAGGCTTCGGTCGCAAAGGCAAAGCACTTGTCCAAGGCTCCCGAAAAGACCGACAAGAGATACAAGTACGTTTTCGCTTTCTCATGCCTTACGCTGGCGGTCTACACCGGTTTTTACCTCCCGGTGATCACCGTTGCTTCTGCACCTGAAGAGTTCGTAAACCTCTACAATATGGCCAACCCCATGATCGACATCATTGACTCGACAGCCAAGGGATTCGGTCTTTTCATGCTCTGGCCGGTGATCTTCTTTGCGCTTGCTTCAGAGAAGGGCAGAAAGATCATGTCATATGTCATGTTCATGCTCGCAACTTCAGCGATCCTGAACTCAAAGCTCTTCAGCAATGATTTCGGAGACATCTCAAACTATCTCGAATATAAAGACAGCCCGTCCTTTACGCTTAAGGCAAAGCTCCTGAGCCTTGCGGTCACGTTAGGCGGCGTTCTGATCTGCTTCCTGATCAACCGTTTCGGCAAATACGTCGCTCCGGTCATCTGCCTGTCTGCAGCGATCGGTTTTGCGGCATTAGGACTCACCAGTATCGGTAAGATCAACACAGGCTACAAAGAGGCTGAAAAATCAACCACTTCAAAGGCTGAGTTCACCCTTTCCAAGAACGGAAAGAACGTTGTCGTCCTGATGGTCGACAGAGCGGTCGGACCTATGGTCCCTTACATCTTCAAAGAAAAATCCGACCTGTCCAAGACTTACGACGGCTTCGTCTATTACCACAACACCGCATCTTTCGGAACGCACACCAATTCTGCAGTTCCCGCACTCCTCGGAGGCTATGAATACACTCCTGCGGCCATGAACGAGAGATCTGACAAGCTCTTGCCTGACAAGTACGACGAGGCTCTCAAGCTTATGCCTTCGATCTTTACGAAGAACGGTTTTGACGCCACCATGGTCAACCCGACTTACGCAGGCTACAAGTGGTATCCGGACCTTTCCGTATTTGACGGAATGGATAATGTAAAGGCATACAGCACAAAGTATTCCTATCTCCCTGAGGAGACAAAGGAGATCTACGAGAGTGAGCACAGCGAAGTCTTCAGGCACAACCTTTTCTGCTATTCGATCTTTCAGTCGGCTCCCGTTGTGCTCCAGAAGGCTCTTTATGACAAGGGCAATTACAACGATACAAGAAATGTTGATCCTTCACGCATGATCTCGCAGCAGAGATCCGGCAACTCGGTAGCTTATGGTCACGAGCAGACTTTCATGTGGGAATACTACACGGTCAAGAACCTCGACCAGATGACGAAGGTGGACAACGGCGACGGAAACCATTTCGTATACTTCGCGACAGACATCGCGCACGACGTTGAGATGCTTCAGGAACCCGAATATGAACCCAGCAGCACCGTCGACAACAGAAAGTACGACAAGAATCACGCTAACAGGTTCATGCGCAGGGGCGAATTCATGTGGATGCGTGACGCCAAGGACTACAAGCACTACCAGTGCGACGTTCTTGCATACACCCTCATCGGCAGATGGCTCGATTATCTCAAGGAGGAAGGCGTTTACGACAATACCAGGATCATCATCGTTGCCGACCACGGATATTATCTCGAGAACTTCCCCGAGATGCTCATGCACGATGAAATAGGTACTAAACTTGACGGCGAGGCTTTTGCTCCGCTTCTTATGGTCAAGGATTTCGGCAGCCACGGAGACATCAAGACATCTGAGGAATTCATGACGAATGCCGACACGCCTTATCTCGCCACAAAGGATCTCGTAAAGGAACCCGTCAATCCTTTTACCGGAAAAGAGATAACGGATCAGGGAAAAAAGGGTACAATAGTTGTGTTTCACTCAAACAATTGGAATATCAGGACTAACAACGGAGCTGTCTATCAACCTGGTTCCTGGTTCAGCTTAAAAGATAGTATTTGGAAGAAAGAGAATTGGAATTATTTAGGCACTCATTGATATTCTGGTATGTGACAAATCAACGAAGGAGATCTTGATAATGTTGAACTTCACCATCGGACCTGTAATGTGCAGTGATGAGATCCTTGCTGTTGGCGGAGAGCAGGTACCGTATTTCAGGACACCGGAGTTTTCTGCTCTTATGCTGGAAAATGAGAAGCTTGTCCTGAAGTTTGCCAAAGCTCCCGAAGGTTCGAAAGTGGCGTTTATGACCAATTCATCCACCGGCTCCATGGAGGCTGTCGTGATGAATTGCTTTGATTCTTCCGATAAGGTACTGGTAATTGACGGCGGCAGTTTCGGGCATCGTTTCGTTGAACTTTGCCAGATCCACGGCATTCAGCACGAAGTCCTGGCACTTGACCACGGCAAGAGACTCACAGAAGAGAGATTATATGAATACGACGGCCTTGGTTTTACCGGTCTGCTCGTAAATATAGATGAGACCTCGACCGGTGTTCTCTACGATTCTGAAATGTTAGGCGCATTCTGCAGAAAAAACCGTATGTTCTATGTTTGCGATTGTGTTTCCGCATTTCTGGCAGATCCGTTTAACATGGCTCATTGCGGAGCGGATGTGATGATAACCGGATCGCAGAAAGCAATTGCATGTCCTCCGGGAGTATCTTTGATTGTTTTGTCACCGCGTGCCGTAGAGCGTGTTAATTCAAGAAAAGTCAGATCCATGTACTTTAATCTTGCTGAGGTCCTCAAAAATATGGAGAGAGGCCAGACACCGTTCACACCTGCCGTCGGGATACTGCGTCAGATAAATGCAAGACTTAAGGCGATTGACAGAGCAGGAGGTGTAGATGCGGAGACCGCCCGCATTGCTTCGATGGCGGAAGATTTCCGCTCCAAGCTTAAAGGCATGCCGTTTGAGCTTGTTTCCGAATCCCCTGCAAACGGAGTTACTTCCGTTCATCCTATAAATGCTGATGCATACAAGATCTTCGAGACTTTGAAAGACGAGTACGGGATCTGGATCTGTCCTAATGGCGGCAATATGAAGAATACTGTTTTCCGTGTAGGACACATTGGCTTTTTAACACCGGAAGATAACACGGTTTTGATCGATGCACTTAAGGATATGTACAAACGCGGTTTGCTTTAAGGAGTACTTGCAATGATTAAGGTTATTACTTACGGATCATATGACCTGCTTCACCGTGGACACATCAGACTTCTTGAGAGGGCAAAGGCTCTTGGAGATTATCTGATCGTCGGCGTTACTTCCGATGACTATGAAAAGACACGTGGAAAGATCAATCTCCAGCAGTCTCTGATGGAACGTGTTGAGGCTGTCCGTGCGACCGGAATAGCTGATGAGATCATCATTGAGGAATACGAGGGACAGAAGATCGACGATATCAAAAAATATGATATCGACATCTTTACCGTCGGTTCTGACTGGGAAGGGCACTTCGATTATCTCAATCAGTACTGTAAAGTTGTCTATCTTCCACGTACCGAGGGAGTTTCGAGTTCTGAGATCAGGGGAGAAAGACGGTCTGTCCGTTTAGGTCTGGTCGGCGAAGCCGCATTCCTTAATAAGATCTGGAATGAAGCCAAAGCGGTTAACGGTATCCATATCGAAGCATTGTGCACGAGCAATGTCCAGAAAATGGATCCCCAGGCTGTAAATGAGATCAGCATGATAAGCGATGATCTCGGGAAAGTTATCGAAAGCGTTGATGCCTTATATATCCGTTCACTTCCCGAAAACCACTACAAGCACATCAAACAGGCTTTGGAGGCGGGCAAACACATATTGTGCGAGTCGCCTGTAGCGCTAAGTCCGGTGCAGTTCGACGAATTACAAAAGATCGCACTAGAGAGAAACCTCATACTCATGGAGGCGATCAAGACAGCTTATGCTACGGCATATGAAAGACTTCTTTTGCTGATCAAAGCCGAGAAGATTGGTGAAGTCATATCCGTAGATTCTACCTGTACGAGTATCAGGGAAGATGAGATCGGAGAATGGAACAGCATCCACGAGTGGGGTCCGACAGCCCTGCTTCCGGTTTTGCAGATACTTGGAACAGACTATAAGAGCAATCAGATCGTTACCCGCTTGAGAGATTCAAAGCGTGTTGATTTTTCAAAGATCAGCTTTACATACGAACATGGTGTAGCTTCAGTTAAGATCGGTGACCGTTTTAAGTCTGAAGGCGATCTGGTAATCACCGGTTCAAAGGGATACATATACGTCCCTTCACCCTGGTGGAAAACAGACTATTTTGAAGTCCGTTATGAAAATCCGGCAGAAAATAAAAGGTATTTTTATCAATTAGAAGGAGAAGGCATCCGTTATGAACTCGTTGCTTTTACAAAAGCGATAGAGTTTGGCAGGCTGGATTCCGTCATCAGCAAAGACATCACAAGAAAAATTACAGAAATAATGGAACAATTTGAAAAACGCGAAGATATTGTTATTATTTGAACGATTCTTTTGCGTTATTTACAAAGAAGTTTAGAATCATATGGTTAATCATACAGGAGTAACAACTAAACGGCATGCTGTTTTTTCAATATCTTTACGCTTTGATCATCGGACCTCTTGAACTTGTCTTCAAGATCATCTTTTCGATATTCAACAAGTACATTCCGTTCACCGGAGTGAATATCCTGCTGCTCAGCCTTTCATTCAGCCTTCTGGTCCTGCCTTTGTACATGAGGGCGGACAAGATCCAGGAAGAGGCAAGGGAACAGGAAGACAAGCTCGGCCCGACCATCAAGCACATCAAGCAGTATTTCAAGGGCGACGAGCGCTTCATGATATTGCAGACGTTCTACAGACAGAACAACTACAGCCCTTTAGGTGTACTCAGAAGCTCCGTTTCACTCCTCCTGCAGGTCCCGTTCTTCCTTGCGGCTTACAGGATGCTCTCGAACAACACATACCTTCAGAATAAGGCATTCGGACCCATAGCCAATCTGAGCCAGCCTGACGCGATGCTCGTGATCGGCGGTATGGCAATAAACGTCCTGCCTTTCGTAATGACGGCTATCAACCTCATTTCCGCTGCGGTCTACGCGAACAAGATGCCCGTGAAGTCCAAGATCCAGCTCTGGATCATGGCGGCTCTTTTCCTTGTCCTGCTCTACAGATCACCTTCGGGAATGGTCCTTTACTGGACATGCAACAACCTGTTCTCGCTCGTAAAGAACATCATCAACAGGATCATTTCATCAAAGAAGAAGGCCAAGGCTGAAAAGCCAGAAAAGGCAAAGAAGACACTCAAGAACGAGCCCGCTTACAAGGCCGTATTCTTCTTCTCATGCCTCACATGCGCTATCTACATCGGCTTCTACCTCCCGATGCTCACCGTTGCTTCAGCACCTGAAGAATTCGTAAACCTCTACACAATGGCTCATCCGATCTTCGATATCCTTGAAGCAACCTGCAAGGGATTCGGTCTCTTCCTTCTTTGGCCTGCGATCTTCTACGCAATGGCATCCAAGACCGGAAAGAAGATTCTTTCTTACACCATGTTCAGCATCGCCATCTCATCGATCCTGAATTCCAAGCTCTTCAGCAGCGGTTCCGGCGACATGTCGAACACGCTCATTTACAAAGACACTTCACTTAAGATCAACACAAAGACGATCCTCTTGAGCCTTGCCGTTACGCTCGGCGCGGTCGTGGTCGCTTTCCTGCTGACACGTTTCGGCAGAAACCTCACACCGGTCATCTGCTTCTCGGCAGCATTGGTCTTCGCCGTACTCGGCCTGACCAACATCGGAAGGATCAACGAAGGTTACGCAGAAGACTTAAGGTCTGAAACATCCAAGGCTGAGATCCCGCTTTCCAAGGACGGAAAGAACGTCGTGGTCATCATGACGGACAGGGCGATCGGCCCCATGCTGCCCTACATCTTCAACGAAAAGAAAGAGCTTAAGTCCGTATACGACGGCTTCACCTACTATCACAACACGGCTTCTTTCGGAACACACACCAACTTCGGTGTTCCTTCACTCCTCGGAGGTTATGAATATACTCCGGCAGAGATGAACAAGCGTTCCGACAAGCTCCTTTCACAGGACCACGAGGAAGCCCTTAAGCTCATGCCTACGATCTTCACGAACGCAGGCTTCAAGGCTACGGTCATCAACCCTAAATATGCAGGCTACCAGTGGTATCCGGATCTTTCGGTCTTTAACGGCATTGAGAATCTTAAGGCATACAGCACGAAGTACTCCTATCTGCCCGATGAGATGAGGGAAGGATACAAGGAGGAGCAGACGACCGCTTTCAGGTTCAACCTTTTCGGTTATTCGATCTTCAGATCGGCTCCCGTAGCGCTTCACAAGACTCTCTATGACGAAGGAAACTACAACGAGACGAGAGTCATCGATCCTTCACGTCTCATGGACCAGAGAAGATCAGGCAACTCCAAGTCCACAGGTCACGAGCAGGTCTTCATGTGGGATTACCACACACTGAAGGCAATGAGCTCCATGACAAAGGTAGAGGACGGCGAAGTCAACAATTTCGTTTACGTCGGATTCGACACATGCCACGATTCAGAGTTCCTCCAGGAACCCGATTACGAGCCTGCTGACGTAGTCGATAACACAAAGTTCGACAAGTCCCAGAAGGGCCAGTCCAGGTTCCTTCTCAAGGGCGAGATGATGTGGATGAGAGACGCAAAGGACTTCAGAAACTATCAGTGCAATCTCGCAACCTTAAGGGAACTCGGAAAGTGGCTCGATCACCTCAAGGAGATCGGCTGCTACGACAACACGAGGATCATCATCGTCGCAGACCACGGCTATTACATCGAGAACTTCCCGAACCTTTTGATGTACGACATCGGAGCAAAGCTCGACGGAGAAGCTTTCGCGCCCCTGCTCATGGTCAAGGATTTTAACAGCCGCGGCAAGCTCGCTACATCTGAAGAATTCATGACAAATGCCGATACTCCTTATCTTGCGACAAAGGACATCATCAGCAATCCTACAAATCCTTTCACAGGCAATCCCATAACCGATGAAGGAAAGAAGAACGGGATCACAGTATTCCATTCAGAATCCTGGAAGGTTCACTATAACAACGGAACACAGTACAAGCCCGGCGACTGGTACACAGTCAAGGACAGCATTTGGAAGACCGAGAACTGGAAATATCTCGGACACTATTGATAAGGAGAAGGCTAAACCGTCATGCAGATTCTTTCGTGGTTTTACCAGCTGATAATCGGACCGATACAGCTCTTATTCGGAATTATATTCTCAGTATTAAATAAATATATTCATATTCCGGGCGTAAACATCATGCTGCTGAGCCTCGTGTTCAGCCTTATCGTTCTGCCGCTTTACATGCGTGCGGACAAGATCCAGGAAGAAGCCAGAGAAGACGAGGAACGCTTAGGACCCGTCATCAAGCACATCAAGCAGTACTTCAAGGGCGACGAGCGCTTCATGATACTGCAGACCTACTACAGACAGAACAACTACAGTCCTTTGGGCGTATTGAGAAGTTCGGTCTCACTTCTTTTGCAGGTTCCGTTCTTCCTTGCAGCCTACAGGATGCTCCATGACAACATTTATCTCGCAGGCCATTCATTCGGCCCCATCAATGACCTTGGAAGCCCTGACGCACTGCTTGTCATAGGCGGCGTAACCATCAATATCCTTCCGTTTGCGATGACCGCGATCAACCTGATCTCAGCTGCGATCTACGCAAACAAGATGCCGCTGAAGTCCAAGATCCAGCTTCTTGCGATGGCTGCGGTATTCCTCGTATTGCTCTACAATTCTCCTTCTGGAATGGTCCTTTACTGGACATGCAACAACCTGTTCTCACTCGTTAAGAACATCATCGGCAAGATCGTTTCTTCCAAGAAGAAAGCCAAGAGCGAAAAGCCTGCAAAGGAAGAAAAGACCATCAAGAACGCTCCCGCATACAAGGCAGTATTCTTCTTCGCATGCCTCACCTGCGCGGTCTACATGGGTCTTTATCTGCCCATGATGACGGTCGCTGCGGCACCTGAAGAATTCGTCAACCTTTACACATACCAGCACCCCATGCATGACGTTCTGGATTCCGTTGCAAAGGGTTTCGGACTCTTCCTTCTCTGGCCGTCGATCTTCTATGCGATGGCATCAAAGGGCGGCAGGAAGATCATGGCTTACGTCATGCCCATGCTCGCTGTTTCCGCAATCCTCAATTCAAAGCTCTTCAGCAACAATTTCGGCAACATGTCGAAGCACCTTGTTTATAACGGCGATCCCGAATTTACGATGAAGAACATTCTCATCAGCCTTGCCGTAACGGCAGCCGGCTGCATTGTCGTTTTCCTTGTCGTACGTTTCGGAAGAATGGCCACACCGATGATCTTTTTCTCCGCGGCACTTGTTTTCTGCATCCTCGGACTGACCAACATCGGAAAGATAGACGACGGATACAAGAAATCGGCAAGATCGACCACTTCCAAGGCTGAAATGACACTTTCCAAGAACGGAAAGAACGTCGTGGTCATTATGGCAGACAGAGCCGTAGGACCTTTCTTACCGTTCCTTTTCAACGAAAACAAAGAGCTCAAGAAGCAGTTCGACGGTTTTACTTACTATCACAACACAGCTTCATACAGCGCTCATACGAATTCTGCTGCTCCGGGCCTTTTGGGAGGATATGAATATACTCCTACCGAGATGAACAAGCGTACTGACAAGCTTATGCCGGAGAAGTTCGACGAGGCTTTGAAAGTAATGCCTCTCATCTTTACCAAGAACGGCTATGACGCGACCCTGATCAACCCTAAATTTGCAGGTTATCAGTGGTACCCTGATGTCAGCGTATTCGACGGTATGGAGAACGTTAAGGCATACAGCACGAAGTACTCTTATCTGCCCGAAGACCTCAAGGAAGGCTACAAGCAGGAGAATACAGAGTGCTTCAGACTGCACCTGTTCTGCTACTCGCTCTTCAAGGCGGCTCCCGTAGCTTTGCAGTCAACCCTTTACGATGACGGCAACTACAACGACACAAGGAACATCCCGGCTTCAAGGCTCATCGACCAGCACAGGTCCGGAAACTACCAGGCAAAGGGCCATGAGCAGCCTTTCATTTGGGATTACTACACGATGAAGGCGATCAATTCGTTCACCAACGTAGAGGACAACGACAAGAATCACTTCATCTATTTCGGAACCGACATGACTCATGACACACAGCTCCTTTCAGAGCCTTCTTATGAGCCTACGGATACCGTTGACAACACGAAGTATGCCAAGTCCCCCAAGGGCCAGTCCAGGTTCCTTTACAAGGGCCAGATGGCATGGGTCAAGGACTCCATGGACTTCAGACACTACCAGTGCGACATGGCAGCTCTCTTGGGTATCGGCAAATGGCTCGATTACCTGAAGGAGCAGGGTGTATATGACAACACGAGGATCATCATCGTTTCAGACCACGGATTCCACCTTGAGAACTTCCCTGAAATGATGGAACAGAACCTCGGAAGAAACCTGGACGGCGAGTCTTACGCCCCGCTTCTTATGGTCAAGGACTTCGGCAGCCGCGGAAACCTCGTTACCAATAACGATTTCATGACGAATGCCGATACTCCTTATCTCGCGACAAAGGACATCATCAGCAACCCGACAAACCCTTATACGGGCAATCCCATTACCGATCAGGGCAAGAAGGACGGCGTTTACATCTACCGTTCCGACCACTGGAATCCTAAGAACAACATGGGAGCTACCTATTCAGAGGGTGACTGGTTCTACGTCAACAACGACATCTGGAAGATCGAAAACTGGAAATATCTGGGCACACGCTAAGTTTTTTCGGCAAATTGACCGCGAATTTTCTTTAATATATATATTATAATTTGCTTTATATAGCAGAGAGTAATAGAATTAAACGGTTAATTCCTAGGGAGAAAGCTTAAAAGCGGCATGCAATTCTTTTCGGAGCTTTACGCGCTGATAATCGGACCGATAGAACTGGTATTCGAGATCATATTCTCGGTGCTTAACAAGCACATCCATATTTCCGGTGTAAACATCATGCTCCTGAGCCTTGTGTTCAGCCTTATCGTTCTGCCTTTATATATGCGCGCGGATAAAATACAGGAAGAAGCAAGGGACGCTGAAGAGCGTTTAGGACCCGTCATCAAGCACATCAAGCAGTACTTCAAGGGCGACGAGCGCTTCATGATCCTGCAGACTTACTACAGGCAGAATAACTACAGTCCGCTTTCCGTCCTCAAGAGCTCAGTTTCCCTGATGCTCCAGATCCCGTTCTTCCTTGCTGCATACAGAATGCTCCACGACAACATGTATCTCGTAGGCGCATCCTTCGGTCCCATCGCCGACCTCGGCAGCCCTGACGCTCTCCTTGCTGTCGGTTCGGTAACGATAAACGTTCTCCCGTTTGCAATGACGGCGATCAATCTTCTTTCAGCAGCCGTATATGCCAATAAGATGCCCCTCAAGTCAAAGGTCCAGCTTTTCATCATGGCGGCACTCTTCCTGGTACTTCTCTATAATTCACCTTCCGGAATGGTCCTTTACTGGACATGCAACAACCTGTTCTCACTCGTAAAGAACATCGTAATGAAGATCATCTCCGGCAAGAAGAAGCCCGCCAAGGCTGTTAAGTCCGAAAAGACAGTCAAGGATACCAAGGGCTACAAGGGACTCTTCGTTTTCTCATGCATCGCATGCGCTGCCCTGGCAGGTATCTACCTCCCGATGTCAGTCCTCGCTGCTTCACCTGAAGAGTTCGTCGACATGCAGACATTAGCTCACCCCATGGTCTATGTTCTCCGCAGCGTAGTCATGGCAACGGGTCTTTTCGTTATCTGGCCTTCAGTCTTCCGTGCGATGGCTTCACAGAAGGGCAAGAAGATCATCTCCTATGTCATGTTCGCGATCGCAGCATGCATCGTAGTCAACAGCCACCTTTTCAGCAACGGTTACGGCATGATGTCCAACGTTCTCGTTTACGACATCTTCCCGGTATTTGAGCTGAAGACAAAGCTCATCAGCCTTGCAGCTACAGTTGGTGCTGTCGCGGTTGCAGTAGTCATCGCAAAGTTCGGAAAGAACGTCGCAACGGTCATTGCCCTTTCCATGGCTCTTGTTTTCGCAGGCCTCGGCATCTCAAAGACGGGTGCCATCAACCGCGGTTATGAAGATGCAAGGAAAGCCGTTACCGACAATGATCCCGAATTCACTCTTTCCAAGAACGGCAAGAACGTAGTCGTCCTCATGATCGACCGCGCACTGGGACCCATGATCCCTTACCTCTTCAACGAGAACAAATCACTTGGTCAGTCCTTCGACGGATTCACTTACTACCACAACACCATGTCCTATGGTGCATACACCAACTTCGCAACACCTGCGCTTTACGGCGGATATGAGTACACTCCCGAGAGGATCAACGAGCGTTCTTCCGAGAAGCTCGTAGACAAGCAGAACGAGGCACTCAAGGTCATGCCCGTAATCTTCTCCAAGGCAGGTTACAACGCAACAATCGTCAATCCTTCTTATGCGGGATACAAGTGGAACTCAGACCTGACGGTATTTGACGGACTCGAGAGAGTAAGCGCATACAACACGCTCTTCCGCTATGTACCCGTTAATTACGGCGATACATATCAGGCGACTGTAAGGCGCAATCTTTTCTGCTACTCACTCTATAAGGGCGCTCCCGTAGTTCTGCAGCCTTATTTCTATGACAGCGGCACATACAACGAGACTTCCGTCACCGATTGGTCAACGGCTCCCCAGGTACAGCGCGGCAGCACGATCGCAAGCGGCCACAACAAGGAGTTCGAAGCTGAATACTGGGCAGTCAACTCACTCGACAAGATGACGAAGATCGATGAGGGAAGCAGCAACAATTACCTTTTCTTCAACTCGCGAGTTGCCCACGAGGAGCAGCTCCTTCAGGAACCCGAGTACGCTCCTGCAGATCACGTAAACAACACGAAGTACGATCAGGAACACAAGAGCAGGTTCAAGGTAAACGGCAAGCTGATGCTCATGATCGACAGCGTTGACTACCAGCACTATCAGGTAAATATGGCAGGTCTTATGGCAGTCGCAAAATGGCTCGACTATCTTAAGGCAAATGATTGTTATGATAATACAAGGATCATCATTGTTTCGGATCACGGTTTCGGCCTTTCAAACTTCTCCGACCTCCTGATCACGGGCACGCACCAGATCGATGCGGAATGGTTTACGCCCCTGCTTATGGTCAAGGATTTCGGAAGCCACGGCGAACTCGTTCAGTCTGAGGAATTCATGACCAATGCCGACACACCGTACCTTGCAACAAAGGACGTTATCGAAAATCCCGTCAATCCTTTTACGGGCAAGGCGATAACAAACGATGCCAAGAACGGTGAACAGAAGATCTTATACTCCGGCGAATGGGGCGTAGATAAGAACAACGGAAACACTTTCAAGCCGGGTCAGTGGTATTCCGTAAAAGACAACATTTGGAAAAAAGGAAACTGGAAATATCTGGGAGGTTATTGATGAAAGCATTAATTCTTAATTCAGGACTCGGAAAGAGAATGGGTACCCTTACGAGTGAGCACCCCAAGTGCATGACAGAGCTCTCTGTCGGCGAGACCATCGTCAGCCGTCAGCTCAAGCAGCTCTCTGAAGTCGGCATCACTGATGTCGTTATGACCACGGGACCTTTCGTGGACATCCTTGAGGGCTACATCAAGTCTCTTAATCTTGATCTCGACATCAAGTTCGTAAACAACCCCATCTACGACAAGACGAATTACATCTATTCGATCTACATGGCAAGGGAGCTCCTCAAGGGTGACGATCTCATCCTGATGCACGGCGACCTTGTTTTCGAGAATGCCGTACTCGACGGAATCCTTTCACAGCAGTCCGCAATGGCTGTATCTTCAACCCTCCCGCTTCCCGAAAAGGATTTCAAGGCAGTCATCAAGGACGGCGAGATCAAGAAGGTCGGCATCGAGTTCTTCGATGACGCTCTCGCTGCACAGCCTCTCTACAGATTCACAAAGGAAGACTGGGAGACATGGCTCGATTCCATCGTTAAGTTCTGCGAAGAGGGCACAACAGGCTGCTATGCCGAGAACGCTCTCAACGTTGTTACCGACAATACACACATCATGCCTTACGACGTTAAGGATGCTCTCTGCGGTGAAGTCGACAACCCTGAAGACTTAGCTGTCATGAGCACAAAGCTCGAAGAGGTCAAATCCAGAAAGGTATACGTCTGCTTCTCTACAGACATCCTCCACAGCGGACACCTCAACATCTTAAGAAGAGCAGCAAGGCTCGGCCACCTCATCGTAGGCGTTATGACTGATGAGGCAGTTGCTTCCTACAAGAGATTCCCTCTCGTACCCTGCGAAGAGCGCAAGGCTATGTTCAAGTCCATCAAGAACGTATGGAAGGTTGTTGAACAGGATACACTTAGCTACAAGGACGTTATCGCAAAGTATCAGCCTGACATCATCGTTCACGGCGATAACTGGCAGGAAGGCTTCCAGAAGCCTATCAGGGACGAGGTAATCGAGCTTCTCGGTGCATACGGCGGACAGCTCGTAGAGTTCCCTTATTCATCAGATCCCAAGTACAAGGAAGTTGACGCAAGGAGCAGACTCGAGCTCTCACTCCCTGACAACAGACGTGGCAGACTCAGAAAGCTCATCGCAATGAAGGGTCTCGTAACCATGATGGAAGCTCACGATGGTATCTCCGGACTCATAGTTGAGAACACCGTTGTTCACGATGAGACAGGTGCTTCTTACCAGTTCGACGGTATGTGGGTATCTTCACTCTGCGACTCAACAGCAAAGGGTAAGCCTGACATCGAGCTCGTCGACATGACATCAAGATTCAGAACGATCGACGATATCACTGAAGTTACGACCAAGCCGATCATCTTCGACGGTGATACAGGCGGACTTACAGAACATTTCGTATACACCGTACGCTCACTCGAGAAGCTCGGCGTATCCGCAGTCATTATCGAGGACAAGAAGGGTCTCAAGAAGAACTCGCTTTTCGGTACAGAGGTCAAGCAGACACAGGCTACCATCGAAGAGATGAGCGAGAAGATCGCTGCAGGTAAGAGAGCACAGAAGTCAGCTGACTTCATGATCATCGCACGTATCGAATCCCTCATCCTCGAGCAGGGTATGGACGACGCTCTCACAAGAGCATTCGCTTTCGTCAAGGCAGGCGCTGACGGTATCATGATCCACTCACGCCGCGCTGAACCTGATGAGATCATCGAGTTTATCAACAAGTTCAGGGAGCAGGATAAGATCACACCTATCGTTATCGTTCCCACATCATTCCACTCCGTCAAGGAAGAGGAATGGAAGAAGATCGGTGTTAACGTTGTCATCTACGCTAACCAGCTCATGAGAGCAGAGGTTCCCGCTATGCAGCAGACAGCCGAGGAGATCCTGATCAACCACAGAGCCCAGGAAGCAGACGAGCACCTCATGGGCTTCAAGCAGATCATCAGACTCATCCCTGACGAGATCTAAAGGAAGAAAAATGGAACAGTTAGTATTAAGCAGTGAAAACGGTTATGCCGAGCTGAACGGATATCTTGCAGACAATAACATCTGCAACATATTCCTGGTCTGCGACAGCGCTTTCGGTTTCCTCAAGATCAAGGATTATTTTGACGGACTTGAGGAAGACGGCATAGAGATCACAAGGTTCGACGATTTCCAGCCGAACCCGCTCTACGAATCCGTAGTTGAAGGCGTAAGGCTCTTCAAGGAATCCGGCGCAAAGATCATTGTCGCAGTCGGCGGAGGTTCTGCAATGGACGTTGCAAAGTGCATCAAGCTCTACAGCAACATGGATCCTTCAAAGAACTATCTCGAGCAGGAGATCGTACCCAACGACGTCGTCCTTCTTGCAGTACCCACGACAGCGGGTACCGGCTCGGAGGCTACGAGATTCGCGGTCATCTACTACGAGGGAAAGAAGCAGAGTGTTGCGGATTATTCGATAATCCCCTCAGTCGTTCTTTTCGATGAGTCAGCGCTCGAGACGCTCCCCATCTATCAGAAGAAGGCAACAGTGCTCGACGCATTCTGCCATGCTATCGAATCCTACTGGTCAGTAAACAGCAACGACGAGAGCAAGGAATATTCGAAGAAGGCCGTCAGCGGCATCCTTACAAACCTTGACGCTTATCTTGCAAACGACAAGAAGGCAAACCGCGAGATGATGACAGCCGCGCACTTTGCAGGCAAGGCCATCAACATCACTCAGACCACTGCAGGCCACGCGATGTGCTACAAGCTCACGAGCCTTTACGGCGTAGCTCACGGACATGCGGCGGCTCTCGTAGACACGAAGCTTTTCCCTTACATGGTCTCTAACACCGCTGATTGTGTTGACCCCAGAGGCGAGGATTATCTGAAGAAAACTTTCGATGAGATCGCTTCAATGCTCGGATGCAGCAGCGTTGACGAGGCTTGCACAAAGCTGCAGGCTATCTTTGATTCGTTAGAACTCAAGGTACCTGAAGCAAAAGAAGAGGATTTTGCCGAACTCAAGACTTCGGTAAATCCCGTAAGACTTAAGAACAATCCGGTAAAGCTGACCGAAGAAAGCATCGAGTCACTTTATCGTATAATACTGAAATAAAAGGCAAAGGAAGACGTTTTATGAAAGTTGAAAGCCTGATCGAAATCTTAGGTGCGGACTTCTACACGGGAGTACCGGATTCCCAGCTCAAAGCTCTCTGCAATTTCCTGATGAGCAAGTACGGGATCGACAGCAAGCATCACATGATCGCTGCCAACGAGGGCAACTGCGCGGCTTTGGCTGCAGGTTACCACATGGCTACCGGAAAGATCCCCGTTGTTTACATGCAGAACTCCGGCGAGGGCAACATCATCAATCCTCTTGCATCCCTCGTAAATGACAAGGTCTATGCGATCCCGACGATCTACATTGTCGGCTGGAGAGGCGAGCCCGGTACAAAGGACGAGCCTCAGCACATCTATCAGGGAATCGTCACTCGTACGCTCCTTGACGATATGGACGTAAAGAATTTCGTCATCACGAAGGAGACGACGGAAGACGAGCTCAAGGCTGCAATGGCTGATTTCGCTCCGATTCTTGCAGCAGGCAAGCAGGTCGCTTTCGTAGTATCCAAGGGCGCTCTTTCATTCGACGGCAAGGTCGATTACAAGAATTCTTACAGCCTCAACCGCGAGGAAGTCATCGGCCACATCGCAAAGGCAGCAGGCGAGGCTCCCATCGTTTCAACTACAGGTAAGATCTCCCGTGAGCTTTTCGAATACAGAACAAATAACGGCATGAGCCACAAGTACGATTTCCTTACAGTAGGCTCAATGGGCCACTGCTCATCGATCGCACTCGGAATCGCCATCAACAAGCCCGATCTCAAGATCTGGTGCATCGACGGTGACGGCGCTGCTCTCATGCACATGGGTGCCATGGCAGTCATCGGCTCCAACAAGCCTTCCAACATGATCCACGTCGTAATCAACAACGGCGCTCACGAGACCGTCGGAGGCATGCCCACAGTCGCATCCGATTCATGCGTCAATCTTCCCGCAGTAGCAGCTGCATGCGGTTATCCTTATACGGTTTCCGTAGATAATTTCGAAGACTTAGACAGAGAGCTCGAGCTTGCTAAGACCAGAGGAGCCCTCTCGTTGATAGAAGTAAAATGTCAGGTAGGAGCAAGAGACGACCTCGGCAGGCCGACAACGACCGCGCTCGAGAACAAGAATAATTTCATGGAGTACATCAATGGTTAATCTTAATCTTTACATCGACCCAGGCACGGGAAGCATGCTTTTCACAGTACTTATCGGTGTTTTGAGCGCCGCTGTTTACGGAGCAAGGACTCTGTTCATCAAGCTTCGTACAGGTGCCGGCAGAAAGGCTGACAAGAACAAGATCCCGCTCGTTATCTATTCTGATAACAAGAGATACTGGAACACGTTCGAGCCTATCTGCGACGAGCTCGAAAAGCGCGGCCAGGACGCAGTCTTTATGACGGCTTCTCCTGACGACCCGGCTCTCAAGAAAGAGTACAAGCACATCAAGACCGAGTTCATCGGCGAGGGCAACAAGTCCTTCACAAGACTCAACATGCTCAACGCGAGACTCGTGTTCTGCACAACTCCGGGTCTTGATGTTCTCCAGTGGAAGAGATCCAGATCAGTCGAGTACTACACACATATCATGCACGCTCCCCGTGACGCCGCATCCTACAGAATGTTCGAGCTCGATTACTTTGATTCCATCCTGTTCTCCGGCCAGGTCCAGATCGACCAGATCAGAGAGCTGGAGGAACTCCGTGGTCTTCCTGCAAAGGAACTCACATTGGTCGGCATCCCTTACATGGACGAGATGATGAAGCGCGCACAGGCACTTCCTCCCGCACCCAAGAGCGACAAGACGACAGTCCTCCTTGCACCTTCATGGGGTAAGTCATCACTCCTCGTTAAGTATGGTTCCAACTTCATTTCCAACCTTTTGAAGACCGGCTACCACGTAATCATCAGACCTCACCCGCAGTCATTCACTGCCGATAAGGAAGTCATCGAAAAGCTCATGGCTGAGTATCCGAACAGCGATGATCTCGAGTGGAACAGAGACAACGACAACTTCGACGTTCTTAACCGTTCCGACATCATGATCTCCGATTTCTCCGGCGTCATGCTCGACTTCGCGTTCATCTTCAACAAGCCTGTCATCTACGCAGACATCAATTTCGACAAGGGCCAGTACGACTACTACTTCCTCAAGGAAGAACCCTGGTCACTCACTATGCTCCCTAAGATCGGTATGGCTCTCACAATGGAGAACGTCGAGAACGTTAAGGACCTCATCGAGGAGTGCCTTACAAACCCGAAGTTCAAAGAGACCCGCGAGCAGGCAAGAGACGAGATCTGGCAGCACAGGGGCGAAGGCGCTGTACGTGTAGCAGATTATCTCTGCAACAAGCTCAAGGAGCTTGAGGAGAAGGAAGCAGCTGAGATCAAGGCTGCCGAGAAGAAGTCTTCCAAGAAGGCTAAGGCAAAGAAGGCTGAAGCAAAGGCCTGAGATACCGGTTCGATAATGGAAGATAACAATGTTAAAGTAACCAGAAAGCAGAGGGTGACAGGCATCATCCTCTGCATTCTTATTTTTGCGGTCGTCGGCGTGATCTCTTATTTCATCTGCAAGCCGATGCTCGAGATGAGCAAGGACCCGGCCGCTTTCCGCGCTTATATCGACGAGCAGGGAGTTAAGGGCATCCTGATGCTCATGGCTGCAATGTTCCTTCAGGTCGTTGCGGCAGTTATCCCGGGCGGACCTTTTGAGATCGCTGCAGGCTACGCTTTCGGTGTCTGGAAGGGCGCTCTCATAGCCGATGTGGCAATGACTGTCGGAAGCTTGTTCGTATTCCTGATGGTAAGGAAATTCGGAGTTAAGTTTGCCTGTCTGTTCGTTTCCAAAAAGAAACTCGATGAGGTCAAGTTTTTCCATAACTCTGCAAAAAGAGACCTGCTTGCGTTCATCTTCTTCCTGATCCCGGGAACTCCCAAGGACATCTTCACTTACGTCATGGGCTTCACTGACATGAAGATCCCGGTATGGATCTTCATCACCTTTGTAGGAAGATTCCCCGCGATCCTTTTGTCCGCGATGAGCGGTGACTCGCTCGGCGCGAAGAATTACACGACGTTCATCATCATGATCGTTCTCATAGTCGTTGTCTGCGTCGCAGGCAGCATTTTCTATGCGATCTGGAAAAAGAAGCACGATGCCAAAGAGGCTGCTGAAGCAGCTGCTGTCAATGGTGCAGTTAACGGCGCTATCGAGGGTACTGAAGCTGCGAAGGCCGAGGCTGAAGATACTGTTTCGGACGGGTAGTATTCCGTTTTAGCGAAGAGCGGAAAATGATGTTATCCTATAATCAGATATATGTATCCTGACTTACAGGAGGTGCTTTATGGACGCGAAGACATCAAAGATCATCAGTATAGGAAGATCATTTGGCGCGGGCGGCAAGACTATCGGAAAACTGGTCGCTGACCACCTTAACATTCCTTATTACGATTCAGAGCTCCTTAAAGAGACCGCTAAAAACAGCGGACTTTCCGAGAAATATCTTGAAAGCGTTGACGAAAAAGACATCACCGATGCAGCGCTCTACATGTCTGTCGGGTTCATGACACCTCAATACACATCGATCCGCCAGATAGCGGCAAATGCCCAGAGCGAAGTCATCGAAAAGATCGCATCCGAGGGCCCCTGCGTAATCGTTGGACGCCGCGCGAATGAGATATTGAAGGATAAGAAAAACGTTGTCAGCGTTTTCGTAACGGCATCAGTCGAATACAGGACAAAGAGGATAATGGAGCGCGAAGGCATAGACGAAAAAGCCGCCCGAAAGAAAGTCCTCAGAGTCGACAAGGAAAGAGCCGCTTACTACAACCAGTTCGGCGGTGACAATTGGGGCTACGCTTCAACATACGATCTGTGCATAAATACCGAGACCTTCGGTGATGAGAAGGCCGCAGAACTGATCGTGAAACTGGTTACGAACTGATACTTATTTCTTTATAAATTCTTCAATAGCATCGGCGCGCATTACGCTGCCAAGGAATTTACCCTGGAACGCGTCGCAGCCGTAGCCTGAAAGTATCTCGAACTGTTCTTCCTCACCAACGCCCGTAGCGCAGACCCTGATGTCAGTGTCATGCATGAGGTCTATTGCTGATGCCGTGAGGATCCTGACGTCTGAATTATTCGCGAGATCAGAAGTGAAATTGCCATCGAGCTTGAGTACCGATACCGGCAGGAGAGGAATAGCATTGAACGATGAATAGCCGCGGCCGAAGTTGTCGAGCGCGATCCTGACACCTGTTCCGGCAAGTTCCTCGATAACTGAACGTATGCCTGAAAGCTCGGTGATAAGGCTCTCTTCAGGAAGATCCAGGATGATGTTCCTGATATCGCAGTCAGCAGCGGCAACGGTGCTCATGAAAGAGCGTACAAAGTTCTCTTCCTTGAGCTGGTTTGCGGAAATGTTGACTGCCATGGTGAGTTTCGGATCGATCTTATTGATCACGGATAACATGTTCAGTGCTTCGAGCATCGAGAATTTTCCGATGCGGCGCATGTAACCCGTGTTCTCGGCTGCGGCGATGAATACCTGGGGACTTACGAAAATGTCGTCCTTTTCGAATCTCATGAAAGCTTCAAATCCCAGAAGCTCACGCTCTGAAGAATAGCAGGGCTGGTAGACCATGTAGATGTCGCCGCTCTTGATCGCGTTGTCGAAAACGGCGGTAATGTCGTCTTTCGTCATGCCGTCAAAGATGTTGTCGCCACTGAGCATCTGTTCAGCCGCTCTCTTGGAGGTGCCGCGCATCGCTTCTTCGGCTTTTGATATAAGCTCACTTGCGTTTCTGCTGTCCTGTGGATACATGGCGAAGCCGTATGAGATGTGAACGTTCATGGAATCCGAACCTGCTTCGAAAGCCCTGGAAGCTTCTCTCATGAGCCTGTCGGCATATACGGTGAGTTCCTTCTGGGGAAGCTTTCTTCTCTCAAGGATAAGAAAATCCGCATCGATGATCCTTGCGACCATGTCTGCCGGGTCAGCCGCCTCACGGATCTTGTGAGCCATGTTCTGGATGAAAAGATCCATTGAATTATGGCCGATCCTTCGGCTGATGATCTCTGAATTATCGAGTGAAAGATAAATGATCGTGAACGGGCTGGATTCGTTGTCGGGGATCCTGGATTCACGCTGAGCGTTGATGTCATCTGCGATGAGACGTGAGATCCTGTCGGTGATCATGTCCCTGCCGGGGAGAGTCGTAAGAGGGTCGAGAGATGAAGCGATGTTGAGTCCGATAGCTTCGCTGACCTCGCTGCTCGAGCCGGATTTCTCATGGCTGACGATGAGGCTGGTACGCTTGAACATCTCTTCTTCGAGTTCCTTGTTGATGCGGCGGCCGCGCTCTTCACGCTGCTCTTTTGCGATCCTGGTGATCTTTGCCGCGATGCGCGTGATGTAATACTGCATCATCAGATTGATCATCATGGTGGTGAAAGCGATGGCGCCTAAGAAAGCCGCGTTCTGGTTGCCGAGCTTTAAGTACTCATACGTGTATATGAGACACTGCATCAGGTTTAAGACGAACGAAATATAGAAACCGAATTTCCCCAGGAAAACGCTGAGACAGAAAGACAGGAGCATGAGAGAGATACCGAGGAAGAATCTCGTGAGTGTGCTCGACATTAACTGGAGCGCGCAAAGACCAAAGAACAGGATCACGCCCGCGATGAGCACGGTCATGTATGCTGCTCCGGATTTGAAAAAGATCCTGTCCGTTCTTTTATCCATATTAATTATTATGCAGGGTACACTGATAATTATGTATTAAATATAAGTTAAATTTCTGGGACATTAATTAAGCATCATCTGCGCCGTCGTCCGGTTCTTCCTCAAGATCCGTCATGCCGGGTCCCGCGTCATAATCGTCATCAATGCCTTCTTCGTCCGGATCAACGGTTTCCGCGGGATTTTCTTTCGGAGGCATTCCGGCGGGCTTGGGATTGATCGAAAAGCCGGACAGATCTACTTCCGGTTTACCGCCTTTTATCGTGAGAGGCCAAGAAGCCATGACATATCCCGCGTTGTCCGTATCGCAGAGGACCATTGTATATTCGCCGTCTTCGAGGCCTTCATAAGCGACCTTGAAAACAAAAGGATCGCTTTCCGAATCGCGTTCCTCAAAGAAATCGTATGTCAGTCCTGCATTATCGGCTTCATCTTCATATACATAATTTCCTTTGGGGCAGATGCCGATCCAGCTGTCCGCTTCAAGCTCTAAGCTGCCGCTCAGAGTAAATACGATATCCCCGTTTTCGATGGTAAAACTGATGAGTTTGGCGGCCGCGGCATTATCATCCGCAGCGCCCGCTTTTCCGGACACAGCCCGGTTTCCGTTTCCCGGTAAATCGCTCCGGTCAGCAGTCTTTTTGCCGCATGATGAAAGCGGGAAAAGCATTGCCAAAGCCAGCGCTGTTGCAAGTATCTTCTTCATGTTAGAGACGATTTTATCATCTATTTCATTTTTTGTTGATATAATATCTTCGCAAGATAAAATTTTGCTGCAACATTATTGACCGCTCATCTGTATTATGGACAGAAGCGGAAGAAAACGGGAGACTTTATGGCATTCGGTTTATCTTTGAGATTTCCGCTTTGGACATTCTTCTCTGCGCTGTTCGCGCAGGGCGGTAATGTTGGAAATACAGACAGAGAACCGGGTTCGGCAGTTCTCGGAGACGATACGTCTTACGATGAACCGGTAATCTCCGGCGGCAAGATGTCTCCTGACGAGATATCCGCAATGGCCGAAGAAGTGCTGAACACTATGGGAGACGCGATCTTAAGACTCGCTTTCTCATACCTGCATAACAGGGAGGATGCTGAAGACATCCTTCAGGAGACGATGATCAAGCTCGTCACGCAGACTCCGGTTTTCGAGAATGAGAAACACCGCAAGGCGTGGCTCATGACAGTTGCAGCGAACCTGTCAAAGAACAGGATCGAATACAACAAGGTAAGAGACACCGCTGAGCTTAACGAAGAGCTCGCCGGTGCCGAGGAAGAGGACAGGAATGTGAGCGATGACCTGTCCGCAATATGGAAAGCTGTCGAGCAGCTGCCCGTAAACCAGCGTGAAGCTATCCACCTGTTCTATCAGGAAGGATATAAGACTGCTGAGATCGCAGAGATCACGGGACGCCCGGAAGCAACAGTACGCTCCGACCTTAAGCGCGGACGCGACAAGCTCAAATCTATACTGAAGGAGGCAGACGACTTTGAGTAAGTATAACGACTTTATGAGTCACATCAGAGTTGACGACGAGATGCATCGCCGTATCATGAACGCTGTCTCCGAGGCTATTGAGCAGGGCGCTGAAGCTAAGTCAGACGACATTTTAAATACGCATTTCAAGACGTCATACGCAAAAGCTGAAATATCACAGCTTAATAGTGTTGAAGAAGAGGACAGAGTTAAGACACCGATCAAGCGCAAGGCGAAGGTATCTGTAATAAAGATCCTTTCCATCGCTGCTGCAGCGATCCTCGTGGCAGGCGGCGCGTTAATGTTCGCAACGAAGTTCATGGGAATGACCAAGAGTGCAATGCCTATGAATGAAGTTGCCCAGGCTACCACGGCCATGGAAGTTGACTCAGCATTAATACTCGATGGCGAAAGAAACAGCTTGAATAAGAATGCAACTTTTTCAGCCAACACGAACAGACCTAAATCGACCAAAGGCACCGCCCTGGGAGTAAATTCAGCCGGTGACAAGAAGGCTGAAGAAGGTCTTAAGGAAGAGACCACCGAGGGAAATGACGAAGGCGACGGCAAGACATATGCTCCCGGAGCAATTCCGTCTGAAGCCCCGACAGAGGCTGCAGATTCTGAAAAGAAAGACATCAAGGACTCGCTGCCTTTTAAGGTCAAGACTGTAGGAACAGGATCGCTGAAGGGCAATATCGCCATGACGGTCTATACCGGCGAAAATGGTGAGAAGATGATCCTCTTCACCGCAAAAGCAGGTACCGATATCGCAAAGGCATACTATCCGGATTTCAAGGGCAAGCCCGCATTGCTCCAGACTGAAGCAGGCCAGGTCTTTAAGGCTATTGACACGTCAGTTGCCAAAAACGCTCAGGTAAGCAACAACGGACCTTTCAATGCCGTTACCTGGACCAAGGACGGAACAGACTATATGCTGATGTTCAGTACCAAGACGGACGTACAGGTATTTATCTCCCTTATGGAGATGATCTGAACTTTATTTGATTAAAACCGCCCCTTATAGTGTATAATCTGCTTAATACTAGTCGGGTGCCCGCAAGCTCCCGCAGAAAGGCAGTGTAATGTATGTTTTGTCCCATTTGTGGTAAAGAAAATCCCGAAGGTTCAACCTTCTGCGCCGGTTGCGGAAAGCCGCTCTCGGCTCCGACAGCACCCGCACCCGCTCCTGCAGCAGCTCCCGTAGCTCCTCAGCAGCCCGCTCCCCAGCAGTATGCAGCACCTCAGCAGCAGTATGCAGCACCGGCTGCAGCAGCTCCCGCAAAGAAGTCAGCGATCCTTCCTTTCGGTGATTTCTTCAAGTCACTTTTCACAGCTGCACTCAAGCCTGTAACAGGTGCTTCCGATGAAGCTAAGAAGTACGATCTCATCGGCAACTCTCTCATCCTTTCAGGTATCGTTGTCGGCATCCTCACGATCGCAAACTTCCTGCTCTACATGCTCAGAACAACTATCTACCAGAACTGGCCGAGGAATTTCGGTGACGCTTTCGTAAGAGTAGTCAGAAATTTCTTTGGTTCACTCTTCGATTATGCTCTCATGACATTCGGCTTCGCTGCGATCATGCTCCTTATCGGCTTGATCATCAAGGAGAAGTGGTCTTTCTCAAGGCTCCTTGCTATCTGCAGCATGGCAGTATTCCCCTCTGAGGCAGTAAGGATCCTGATCGTCAGATTCTTCACAAGCGTTCCTGTAAATTCCGACACAACTTGGTATTACACAATGCTCAAGTATTTCCCGATCTCAACAGTTCTTTCTGCAGCTGCTACGATCTACGCATTCATCCTTCTTTATGAGGGTGTCACACGCGAGACTAAGCTCGAAGGAAACAAGAAGGGATTCGTTGTTGCACTCGCTTGGGTCGCACTTGAGTTCGTATCACACTACATCGGACTTATCTACTGATAATCCCCGGGTTACCGGTCAAAGGGACTGCATCAAATGCAGTCCCTTTTATTTTGTTCGGAGCAAGTGCAACATTTCCGTTTTGTGGTCTGTATATAGGGCATGAAAACAAATTCGGAGGAATTGAAATGAATACAAACATCAGGAAAAAGACCATGGCAGCAGGACTTACCGCACTGCTTCTCATGACGGGATGTGCAGGCAAGACAAACACTACCGTGCCTTTGAAAAACGATCCTGCGATAAAGACAGAGCTTAAGCTTGACCAGGTCTCAAACCAGAAATTCGATGAGAAAAAATTCAACGACGAATACGGCAGATACAGCTTCGATCTGATGAAGCAGATCGCAACCGGTGCGGAAAAGAACTGCAACGTCATGATATCTCCCGCATCGATCATGATGGCTCTCGACATGTGCGCTGCAGGCGCTAAGGGCGAGACATTGAAGCAGCTTTCAGATCTTTTCGCTAAGGATATGGATCCGCTCGAGCAGCAGGCTTTCGCATCCGAGATGATGAAGAGGATCAATGCTTCACAGAAGATCAAGTTCAACTGCGCAAACGCGATCTGGAGCAATGACACTTACCTGAAAGGCAAGGTAAATGCGACATATACGGACTATATCAAGAAGACTTTCGAAGCTGAATTCACCGCAACGAAATTCGACGGAAAGACTCATGAAGTCATTAACAAGTGGGTCGATGGCAAGACAAACCACATGATCCCGAAACTCCTCGATGAACCCCTTCAGCCGCTGACTGTCATGGTGCTCGTCAATGCGATCCGTTTTGAAGCACAGTGGGCAAAGGGATATCAGGACAGCCAGGTCCAAAAGATGAAGTTCTACGGTGTTGACGGAGAGCTCGATGCCGACATGCTTACAAGCAATGAGAAGGCTTATTTCGAGTCCGACAAGGCAACGGGATTCATCAAGTACTACGAAGGTGAAGAGTATGCTTTCGTCGCGATCCTTCCCAAGGATGAAAAGGCTGAAGCAAACGATTTCATGAAAAACTTCACATATGATGATTATAAGAAATTCATCTCCAGCCGCAGCGAGACTGAAGTCAGGACAGTCATGCCGGAATTTAAGGCAGACTACGACAACATGCTCAACAATACGGTCAAGGAGCTTGGCGTTACAGATGCTTTTGACGTTAAGAAGGCCGATTTTTCCGGCATTGCTGATACGAGCAATGGAAACTTCTACATCTCAAAGATCATCCACAAGACGCACATCGAAGTTGACCGCAAGGGAACAAAGGCTGCAGCTGCTACTGCTGTCACGGTCAAGACCGAGAGCGCAATGATAGGCCCTGAGAAATACAAAGAAGTCATCTGCAACAGACCTTACTGCTATGCGATCGTTGATACCGTTACCATGAATCCAATCTTCATCGGAACCGTAAATACACTTAAGTAATATCCGGAGGTTATGGATATGAAAAGAATGACAGGGAAAAGAGCAATGGCAGCCGGACTCGCTGCAATGCTGATGATGACGGGCTGCGCGAAGACCAAGCCCGCAGAGACCAAAGCACTTAAGAACGATCCTGCAATAAAGACCGAGCTTAAGCTTGACCAGGTCGCAAACCAGAAGTTCGATGAGGAAAAGATGAATTCCGGTTATGGCGAATACAGTTTTAAGCTCCTTGCCGAGACGGCCGCTAATGCTCAGAAGAGCAACATCATGATATCTCCCGCATCGATCATGATGGCTCTCGACATGTGCGCTGCAGGCGCTAAGGGCGAGACATTAAAGCAGATAAACGATCTTTTCACGAAGGACTCTGATCCCTTGCAGCAGCAGGCTTTTGCCTCTGAACTGATGAAGAGGATCAACAACGCCCAGAAGGTTGATTTCGCTTGTGCAAATGCAGTCTGGAACAATGCGAACGTATTGGGAGACAAGATCAATACAACCTATCTGGACTATATCAAGAAGACGTTCGAAGCCGAGTTCCGTTCTGTTGCTTTCGATAACACTACCCATACGGAGATCAACAAGTGGGTCGATGAAAAAACAAATCACATGATCCCGGACGCTATGAAAAATCCTGTCGATCCCATGGCAGTCATGGTCCTCGTTAACGCTATCCGTTTTGAGGGAAAGTGGCAGAGTGAATACAAAGATTCACAGATCAGTGAAAAGGATTTCAGAGGAGTTAACGGTAACGAGAAAGCAACCATGCTTTCAAGTACTGAAACGGGTTATTTCGCTACTTCCAAGGCAACCGGTTTCATCAAGTACTATGAAGGCGATGAATATGCTTTCGTAGCGATCCTTCCCAACGATGAAAAGGTAAACGCTAATGAATTCATCAAGAACTTCACTTATGCGGATTACAAGGAATTTATCGCCAGCAGAAAATACATTGATGTAATTACTCTCATGCCTGAATTCAAATCGGATTATGAGACAAGCATGAACGATTACCTTAAGGCCCTGGGCATGAAGGATGCATTCGATCCGGTAAATGCCGATTTTACGGGTATAGCTAAGCTTGAGACCCAAAACATGTACATTTCCAAAGTTTTCCACAAGACACACATCGAAGTCGACCGCAAGGGAACCAAGGCTGCGGCGGTTACGACGGTCGAGATAGATGCGGCCGGAGTGGGACCTGCTGTGGAACCGAAGAGGGTCATTTGCGACAGACCTTATGTGTATGCGATAGTCGATACTGTTACCATGAATCCGATCTTCATAGGAACGGTCAACTCAATAAAATGATCCTTAAAGGGAGGGGGCTTTTCAAAGCCCCCTTTTCAGTATGCGGTCTGCCATAAAATACCGCGGTTATGCCACGCTTTTTGATGTTTTTATTTTTTTATAGTTAGGCTATAATATCAGCGATAATCTCAAATGGTGGAATGGGCTTGTTATTGAAATGAAGTTATTGAGTGTCGCTATACCCTGTTATAATTCTCAGGATTATATGGGCAACGCTATCGAATGTCTTCTTGAGGCAGGCGATGATATAGACATTATAGTTGTTGATGACGGTTCTTCTGATGATACCGCCCTTATTGCAGATAAATACGCTGAAAAATATCCGGATCTCGTCCGCGTCGTTCACAAGAAAAACGGCGGACACGGTTCTGCCGTAAACGCAGGCATTGATAATGCTTTGGGACTCTACTTCAAGGTATTGGACAGTGACGACAGGCTTGACCCGGAAGTCCTTTCCGAAGTAATGGATACCTTAAGGTTCTATTCCAAGGAAGAAGAGCCTTTGGACATGCTCGTTACCAATTTTGTTTACGACAAACTCGGCGTACCCGACTGCAAGAAGAAGATCATGAGCTATGCCGGCGTACTGCCTGAGAAATTCGTATTCTCCTGGGAACTTGCGAACTTCGGCAAGGGTGACTATCTCCTGATGCATTCCGTCATTTTCAGGACTCAGCTCCTTAAGGATTGCGGATTAAGGCTTCCCGAGCACACCTTCTATGTCGATAACATCTATGTTTTCGAGCCGCTCCTCAAGGTAAAGCGCATCTATTACATGAACAGCAATCTTTACTACTATTTCATCGGACGTGAAGACCAGTCTGTAAACGAAGCTGTCATGGTAAAGCGTGTTGACCAGCAGCTTAAGGTCAATTATCTGATGATCGACTATTATGTCGAGAACAGAAAGCATTTCAGGGAAAACAAAAACTGCGGCCAGTACATGTATAACTATCTCGAGATAATCACAACTGTATCTGCGATCCTTCTGATACTTGACGGCAGCCCTGAAGCCCTCGCAAAGCGCAAGGATCTCCTGGACTACATTTCCAAGAAGAGCAAGAGGCTTTACATAAGGTTCAAGTACGGCGTCCTTGGCTCAGTCGTTACGCTCCCGGGCAAGACCGGAAGACTTGCAGCTCAGGAAGCGTATAAGCTTTTCCAGAAGTTCTACGGATTTAACTGAGATTAAGCAAATTAGTTATGTGGCCGGAGTTTTTGCTCCGGCTTTTTGTTGCGGAAATGCAGTTTTCTTATATGTTCGAAACAGGAATTTACCTATCAAAAATGCAGTTTTTGATTTCTGATAGGTAAAAGGGATGCTGACAACACTTCACAAAAAAGGGGCCATCCCGTTTTGAGATGGCCCCTTGGATTGTTTTGGTTTGACGAACGTATCAGTCGTTCTCGTACTCGACAACGAGCTGGGATACTGTCTGCTTTGCGTCGCCGTAGATCATTACGGTGTTGTCCATTGTAAAGAGCGGGTTCTCGATTCCTGAGAAGCCTGTACCCTGACCTCTCTTGAGGACGAATACCGTGCGTGCCTCGTAAGCGTTTACGATAGGCATTCCGTAGAGAGGTGAAGACTCGTCGTTGATAGCCGCAGGGTTAACAACGTCGTTAGCACCGATGACGATGGCAACGTCGACGTTGCTCATCTGAGGGTTCATTTCGTCGGAGGTCTTGAGCTGCTCGTAAGGAACGTTAGCTTCAGCGAGGAGAACGTTCATGTGACCGGGCATACGTCCTGCAACGGGGTGGATAGCGAAATTGACTTCGCATCCGTTGTCCATGAGAACGTCCGTGAGCTCCTTAACGGCGTGCTGAGCCTGGGCAACAGCCATACCGTAACCGGGGATGATGACTACGTTCTTTGCAGCTTCAAGGATGAGATAAGCATCCTCGACGGACATTGACTTGGGTTCCTTGTGCTCGCCTGCAACTGCTGTGGACTTCTTCTTTGTTGTCTTGAAGAGGAGAGCTGCGAAAGTCTTGTTCATGGCCTTGCACATGATGAGTGTAAGGATGACGCCTGAAGCACCGACAAGGCATCCGGAAACGATGAGGACCGTGTTTCCGATAGGGAAGCCTGCGAATGCTGCAGCGAGACCTGAGAGAGCGTTGAGGAAGGAGATGATGACAGGCATGTCTCCGCCGCCGATGGTGATAACGAGAGTAACACCGAGGACGAGGGAAGCGATCGTTGTGATGAGGATGCCTGCAAGGCCGAGGCCGCCGTCAGGTGCGATAGTGTAAAGAACGATACCGATTACGGCGACAACGAGGATGATCGCATTGATGACGTTCTTGCCGGGGATCGAAATGTTCTTCTTGAACATCTTGAGACCTGCAAGCTTAGCCCATGCGATGAGTGAACCGGTGAATGCGATGGCACCGATAACGATCGTGAGACCAAGAGTGATCGATGTGAACGCGTCGGTGTTGATCCTGTCGGAACCGCCGCGGAGAGCGCAGTACTGTGAGATGGCAACGAGCATTGAGGACAGACCGCCGAAGCCGTTGAAGAGGGCAACGAGCTGGGGCATGCCGGTCATCTCGACCTTCTTAGCCCAGATGAAACCTACGACGGAACCTGCGATGACTGCGCAGCAGATGATGCCGTAGCCTACGAGACCGCCGTCGATTACGTCCTGTGAAATGAGAACGGAGATGACAGCGACTGCCATACCGATGGATGAATAAAGGTTACCTTTTCTTGCCGTGTCAGCTTTTCCGAGCTTTTTGATGCCCATGATGAAGAGCACGGCGGAGATCATGTAGAGGATGATGCAGATAAAATTATCCTTGATAGAGAGGAAATCCATTACTTCTTCTTACCCTCCTTTTTCTTGAACATCGCGAGCATTCTGTCGGTTACGAAATAACCGCCGATAACGTTGATCGTTGCGAAAAAGATCGCGATGCCGCCTAAGATCATTCCGAGGATATGATTGTCAACGCAGATGGCGCATGCAGCGATGGCACCTACGATGGTGATACCTGAAATAGCATTAGTACCGCTCATGAGCGGGGTGTGGAGCTGTGAAGGAACCTTTGAGATAAGTTCGACTCCGAGATATGCCGATATGATGAAAACGAATATCAGCAGCATTATGGTCTTGGAATCCATTATTAACCCTCCTTGAATCTTTCGTGGATGATGGCGCCGTCTTTGGTGAGGAGGCAGCCTTTCATGATCTCGTCGCCGAGGTTGACCTCGAATTCCTTGCTCTCCTTGTTGTAGAAGTGAGTGAGGAATGCGGAGATGTTACCGGAAAGCATCTTGGATGCGTCCCAGGGTACCTGACGCTGGAGCTCGTCACCGGGAAGGATGACTACGCCGTTGTCTGTGATGACTTCCTTGGTAGGATCGCTGCCTTCAACGTTACCGCCGGTGGAAACAGCCATGTCGACTACGATGGTGCCGGGCTGCATGCGGTCAAGAACGTCCTTCTTGATGAGGACGGGAGCCTTGCGGCCGAAGACCTTTGCGGTGGTGATGACGATGTTGGACTTTTCGCAGACCTTAGCCTGAGCTTCCTGCTGCTTTGCAATCTGCTCGGGTGTGAGTTCTTTTGCGTAGCCCTGGGATGTCTGGCCCATTTCGCCGAGGTCGATCTTAACGAAGTTTGCGCCGAGGGACTTAACCTGCTCTTCAACTACCGGACGTGTATCGAAAGCGTCAACTCTTGCACCGAGACGCTTTGCGGTAGCGATAGCCTGAAGTCCTGCAACGCCGACGCCGATGACGAAGACTCTTGCAGGGTTGATCGTACCTGCAGGGGTGACCATCATGGGGAGGATCTTAGGCATTCTTGCAGCTGCATTGAGGACTGCAACGTAACCTGCGAGCGATGTCTGGGAAGACTGAACGTCCATCTTCTGGGCTAATGTCGTTCTCGGGATCATCTCGAGAGATACTGCCTGGATATTGTTTTCTGCAAATTCATGGAGAAGGGCTTTCTCGTTGAAGGGGTCGAGGAAGCTGACATGGAGAGCGCCTGCCTTAAGGCCTTTTGCTGTCTCCGGTTTAAGGATCCTGACAACGATCTCGGCATCGTCCAGAGCTTCAGCTTCGCTCTTAACGATCTTTGCGCCGACAGCCTCGTATGCCGCGTCGTCAAATCCGCTCTTAGATCCCGCACCGCTTACGACCGTGAACTCAAATCCCATTCCGGAAAGCTTCTTGATGTCATCCGGTATGAGGGCTACACGTGTCTCGGCAGGCAGGGTTTCCTTGCACACCAAAACTTTCTTCATTTGATTACCCCTCTTGAAATAGAAATGTGCCTAATAAAAGTAACTCTTTAGGCGAATAAATTATAAAACATCACCTTGCAATTGCAAAGTGATGTTTATTAGGTCTTTATATTTTTTTGTAAGTGTTATTTCTTGAACCAGGTATCCCTGATGTCTTCGTAAGCTGCTTTTGTATCTTCCTTGAAAGCCTTGTAATCACCGATGTTCATCCTGGTGATCTCGGTATATCTTGAAGGGTTGAATGACCTGTCAACGCTGTCGAAAGTTACTGTGAGCTTATAGTCTTCGATCGGTGAAGTGAACTTGTCGGATACCTTCTTGAACTTTCCTGTTGCCTCAAGGTTTTGGAGCGACATGACATAGGTGCCGCCCTTTCTCTGGAGCTTGCCTTCGAGGCTTATGATATCACCGTTGGTATCGCCCGTCAGAGTGTATCCGCCGGCTTTCTTGTCCCACTTGAATGACAGGCTGTTGGATGCCTTCTTTCCGCCGCTGTGCGTGAGGTCATAAGTGAAACCGAAAGATGCCTTGTAAGCTGTCTTGTCGTTCTGTCTTACGGAGTAGGAGATATCGATGTTGTCGCCTTCAGAAGACTTGAAAGTGAAGGAGAGTTCATCGGCGTTTCTTACGTTCTTTCCGAGTTCAAGGCTGATCTCGTAAGCGACTCTGGCGCCGCGGCTGTTCCTTCCGTCGGTGTCAACGTCGATCCTTGCGACGCGCTTGCCGGACTTGGTGATGTAGAACCAGACCGTCATGTCGCCGTCGTAATCCTTGACGGAACGCTTGAAATTATCGAGTCTTTCGTAGAAATCGTCGACCATGTCGTCAGCATCCTTGATGCCGTAATCGGTGTTGGAGTAGCACTTGAGAAGGAATGATTCGAGATCCCTGTCGTGCTTTGCTGCAGTAACGAATTGGGAAGCTGCTTCCGCAAGTGACTTTCTGTCGAAATCGAGCGTTACGACGGTGCAGTTTATTTGCTGACCGCCGGCTGTGATGCGGTCTGTGGAAGTGGAGACGCGTGCATTATCCATGAGGGATGTGACCAGGAGTCTCTGATAAGTCCTTACGAGCTTTGCGTACTCTTTCGAAAGATCCTTGTTGCCCGTGACAGTCTTGTTGAGCTTCAGAAGATATTCGTAGAGATTCTTGTCGATCTCAACTTTTTCGTCCGGATTCTCAGGATCGAAGATGGATCTGGGGAGGTTCTTCTGGATATTTCTGATCGAAACGCCGTAAGGCTTGGGGCCGATCTGAGGTGATTCAAAACTGAAGTCGTTTCCGTTGAACGAACCCTTGAAGCTTGCTACGGTATCCCTGTCTTCCTTGATCTTTCCGGAAGAAGCAAACCTCATGCGCGAAAAGTCGGTATAGACCTTCAGCTCGGCATCTGCATCCTTGTCTGAAAGAGGTGCGAGATTTGCGTTTACGGTTACCGAACCGCCGTTCAAAAGACGGTTTGCATAGTCGACGAATTCGATGCTTGAAGCATCCCTTGCGGTGTTGGCCAAAGCGCCTTCAACAAGGCTCCTCGGGTTGTTTGAAGCACAAACGCAAATGATGATTATCAACAAGATAAATAAGCCGGCTGCTCCTGCTATAATGCCCTTCTTTTTCATCTAATCTCTCCCCCGAAATATGCTGAAAATCAAGAAAATTATAACAGATTTAAGGGTCCCGTTGGTGCATATTGAAAACAAGGGCATGCAAGTCTATCATTTTTCTATGACTACAAAAAAGACAGACATCAGCAGGGCAGGGCCGTCTTTTCTTTTGGTGACGGCGGCAATTCTTTTCATCTATTTTCTTACCGGTATGACTGCGGCGCGCCTAAACGCCGTCAAGTCTGCTGTCCTGTTTGGCGTATTTGTTTCATTCTGCGCATTCTATACGGTGAGCAGGATCAAGGACATCAAGACCGGCCTGTTCGGTATTGCCGCGGGAATACCCTGCGGGATCGTTTCGTATTTCGCGCTTTCCGCTGCATTTGATTCCGTTGAACGTATGACGATTGAATGTTTCGGGATGATGATGCGCTTCCTTCTCTGGGGCGGTATCGGCTGCATTGTCTTAATGTGCATTTCACTCATCTGCGCGAAAAAGTTTAAGACTGAAGACGCTGTATTTGCAGTGCTTTCTGCCGGTTTTGTTCTCCGCACGATACTGGTCGTATATACTCCGCTGAACTTCTTCCAGCATGACGTTTCAGGATTCGGAGAAGGCTTCCAGGGATTCCATGACGATTACATCATGTACATCTACGAGTATTGGGCACTCCCGAACGATGACGTAAGAAACCTGGGCCAGCTCTATCATCCGCCGCTTCATCATGCGCTGAGTGCTGTGTTCTTCAAACTTCACGCGTTCATATTCCCCAAGTCTGCAGGCGAGATAAACGTCCTTAAAACGCTTCCGTTCATGTACAGCTGCTGGTTCGTGCTCATATGCCACAGGATACTGAAGCATTTCAAGATCGACGGAGCGCCGCTTGTCATCGCTCTCTCGTTTATCAGTTTCCATCCGCAGCTTCTTTTCCTTGCGATACAGATCAACAACGATGCTCTCATGACCATGCTTTTCGCGGCATCGGTATATCTTGCGCTCAAGTGGTATGAAAAACCCGAGCTTACGGTGATACTCTTTACTGCCATCACGATCGGATGTGCCATGATGGCCAAGATCTCCGGAGGACTTGTAGCGATACCGGTCGCATTCCTTTTCCTTTGTAAATTGATTACCGCATTGAAGAAAAAGGCGGAAGTTAAGACCGGCGAGCTGATAAAGCAGTTCGTGCTCTTCGGTTTTCTGGTATTTCCGCTCGGAATGTGGTTTCCGCTGAAGAATTTCATCTTGTACGGCACGCCGTTCACTTATGTTTTCCCGATCGATTCGACCGCGCATCAGGATCTGTGGATGTTCAGTACATGGCAGCGTGTTTTTGCTCCTTCTGCCGAGTCGCTCAAAAATCCCTTCATGACGATGAACTCAACGCAGCCGGCGGCTGATTACAATGCATTGCTGGCTCTCCTCAAGACTTCGCTTTTCGATGAGAGGACCTTTGACAATGAATATCTCATCAACACTGGACGCGTACTGCTCGTTTTAGCGGCGGCCGTTGCCCTGACATGCGTATTCTGCGCTGTTTTCATTATCATCAGGCTTATCAGGCAGAAGAGGATGACGGTGCCTTTTGCATCTGTTCTGGTTCTCTGCGTAACCATGTGCGCAAGCTACATGAATTACTGCCTTGGCTATCAGATAACCAGTACGGAGAGCTTCAGATTCGTTATCCCGGTGCTGGTGCCGGCATGCCTTTTCTTCGGCATGACGCTTAAGGAACTGTGGAAGAAGATCCCCGTCAGGATAATCGTAACGGGCGTGATAATCCTGTTCATTGCAGGTGTGTTTGTGTTCTACGGGTCTTACACCGAATACAGGTCAGTTTGGGAGACATTCATCAATCCCGCGTAAAAGCCTCATCTTATATTTTTATTATTATTGCCGTCATGCTATAATCCTTTCTGTAAAAAATTCAAAGGGGACCTTTTTAATGGCACTTTTCGGAAAGAAAAAGCAGGATGAGAATAATTCCGAGGACAAGAAGCTCGAAGCTGCTTCGCAGTCCAAGGAGATGGATATAATCCTCCAGGCACGTCAGGAGGAAGAGGAAGCACGTCAGGCCAGGATCGCAGAGCGCGAGGCTGAGCAGGAAAAATACAAGAGCGAGCTCCAGGCAGATATCGAAAAAGCTGCTGATGCCGCAAAAGAAGTCATCGGCATGTATCCCGCAAGAGCAGGCGAAGAGCGTTTCTTCCTGCTTGTCGAGACTCACGTATATACCGACATGGCCGATCCCGAAAACGAGATCGTAAAGGGTATCCTCCGCGGCAAGGTCAAGAAGGGACAGGAGATCCTCGTTCTTTCCGGACTCGATTCAATGAACAAGGTAACGGTAGTCGCGATACGCAACGATGACCGCGAAGCGCTTGAAGAAGCTTGCGATGAGATCGTTGAGCTCGAGCTTTCAAAGGGTGATTTCAAGGATCCCGATTCCCCGGATGAGCAGAATGAAGCAAGGATCATGACATATGCGATCCTTACGAACCTTCCCGAGGAAGAAGGCATTTCAGAAGGCGTCCGTCTTCCCGCAATGCTCTGCGAATTCTCAAGATTCCAGGGTGACCAGGAATATTTCGGCCAGCTGATGAATGCTGCAATGACATCTGAATTCGCAGTTCCCGCAAAGGTTTCAGGCGGCAGTTCCAGCCAGAGAAAAGTATCTTTCGCAGGCATGCGCAGCGATAACTCCGACGGCAAGCCCATGCTTCCGGCTTTCACTTCCATCAAGGCGTTTGAAAAGCACAAGGACATGCTCGCAAAGGCAGGCGGATTCAACAGCGCTCTCAAGCTTGATTATTCACAGCTTTGCGGTGTTGCAAGAGACGACAACCACGGCGGTGCGGTCATCGATCCGCTCGGCCCCGTCATCTTTGCGCTCCCCAAGGAAGTACTCGACACATCAGTCAAGACAGTTCAGTTCCATGCGCTTTTCGGCCAGAACAAGATTGCCGAGAAGTTCGTACCCCAGGATGGCGAGCCCTCTCAGGCACCTTCACAGCCGGCACAGAGGCTCAGGGAATACAGCGTAACCAATCCCGTTCCGGGCGGCGAATACACATTCATCGAGGATGCGGTAAAGAAGTATGCAGGCTCACAGGCTGACATCGCAAAGATCTGCATCGTAGTCATCATCGCAAGGGACGACCCGAGCGACAGGGCTTACGTCTGCATCATCGACTGCCCTCAGGACAAGTTCAATAAGCACTGCAAAGCCATTGAGTCCAAGGTAAACCCTTATCTCAAGGCTATCAGCAAGATCCAGTTCCGCCCTTACGAGAAGGATAAGTTCGGCGACGACTTCTTCTCAAGATATCCCTGGACATACAATAAACTCGGATTCTAAGGCACGGTTAGCACCGATTCTGCGAAAAATTCACATCTTCTATAAACATTTCCCTTATTCCGCGTGATACAATTCTCACGGGATAGATCTATATTTAGTTTTTTTGGGATAAGAAGATGCTTCAAATCAAAGATATCCGCAAGGAATACAAGACAGGAAATCTTGTACAGAAGGCGCTTGACGGCGTTTCTTTAAACCTGCGCGACAATGAATTCGTGGCGATCCTGGGACCTTCGGGCTCCGGCAAGACCACGCTCTTAAACATCATCGGAGGCCTGGACCGCTACGATTCCGGTGACGTAATAATCAACGGTGTTTCAACGAAAAAATACAAGGACAGGGACTGGGACGCATACCGCAACCACACGATCGGCTTCGTTTTCCAGAGCTATAACCTGATCCCTCACCAGACGGTATTGGCAAACGTCGAGCTCGCGCTCACGATCTCAGGCATCAGCGGAAAGGAGAGGCGCGAAAAAGCTTTGGCAGCGCTCGATAAGGTCGGACTCAGGGAACAGGCGCACAAGAAGCCGAACCAGATGTCTGGCGGCCAGATGCAGCGTGTAGCCATTGCAAGAGCACTGGTAAACGACCCTGATATCCTTTTGGCTGACGAGCCCACAGGTGCTCTCGATTCAGACACCAGCGTACAGGTCATGGACCTTCTTAAGGAAGTCGCCAAGGACAGGCTTGTTGTAATGGTTACCCATAACCCTGAACTCGCAGAGCAGTATGCTACAAGGATCGTCAGGGTAAAAGACGGAAAGATCATTGACGACAGCGACCCTTACAAGGTCGAGAAATCAGTCCTCCAGGCTCCCGTGCACAGGCGCCTGGGCAAGGCTTCGATGAACTTCTTCACGGCACTTGCGTTAAGCTTCAACAACCTTCTTACCAAGAAGACAAGGACCATTCTGGTTGCTTTTGCAGGTTCGATCGGGATCATCGGAATCGCGCTGATCATGTCTCTTTCAAACGGCGTAAACAAGTATATCGATGACACCGAGAAGAAGACCTTGTCGCAGTATCCGATCCAGATCGAAAAGTCCTCGATCTCGCTGATGCAGCTCATGATGGTCAGCACAGACACCTGGAAACCCGGCGAACCCGGAACGGTCACCGAAGTTCCGAGCGTCAGCCAGATCCTTTCCACAGTTAAGACAAACGACCTTATTTCGCTCAAGACTCATTTCGACACGAAGGCGCCCGAGATCTACGATCTGACGAACGGTGTTGAGTATAAGTATTCTCTGCAGCCGCAGATCTTCGATTTCGACAGCAAGAGCGGCGATTTCAGGCAGGTCAATCCGAACGAGGACTTCGCGTCCATGGGCATGCAGTCTTCGAGCATGTTCACGTCCGCTTATTCTATGAACGTATTTTTCGAGCTTCCCGAGAAAGAAGATCTCTACATCAACCAATATGAAGTCAAGTGCGGAAAGTGGCCCGAGAATTCTAATGAGGCGGTACTGATCCTCAATCAGAGCGGAACCGTTAGTGATTACATCATCTATGTTTTCGGTTTAAGGGACAGGAAAGAACTTGATAAGATGATCACCGACTTCTCGAACGGCAAGAAGATATCTTCCGATCAGGAGCGCTACACATGGCAGTATTCGGCTTTCATGGGCAAGATCTTCAAGGTCGTTCCGGCTTATGAATTCTACAAGTACGACAGTACCCACGCCATCTATTCCGACATGAGAAAAGACAAGGACTTCATGAAGCCTGTCCTGACCAGTGCGCGTGACCTCAAGATCGTAGGCATCATCCAGCCCAAGGAAGGCGAGGATATCCAGATGCTGAGTTCAGGGATCTATTACGGAAAGAATCTCGTAGAAGAACTCAGGGCTTTGTCCGAGGATGCAGCTGTCGTTAAGGCACAGCTTAAGAACCGCGACGTCAACGTTCTCACAGGAGTCAGATTTGACGAGGAGAATGAGGACTTCGACATGGGCGACATGTTCTCGGTCGACGAGAATAAGATGAAGGATGCATTCAAGTTTGACGAGAACAAGCTCAAGTTCGACAAGAAGAAACTGGGCGATCTCGGCGACCTCAATTTTGCAAAAGAACTTGCAAATGCAATGCCGAAGATGTCTTCCAAGGATATTTCATCTTTGCTCAAGAACGTAAAGCTAGAGGTAGACCAGGAAGAGCTCGGTAAGCTCTTAAACAACGTAATGAACGGCTATCTCGCATATGCCGCGAAGGACCCGAAGACCAATTACGCCAACATGCCCGAAGCATTCAACAACTACCTGAATTCCGCTGAAGGCAAGGCGCTGATCCGTGAGCAGATCATGAAGATAATCAAGGACAGCATCGGTGACGTATCACAGAAAGCGGTCAAGAAGGCGGAGACAGCCATCATGGACGGCTTTGCCGAGTATGCCGCAAAGCAGGGATGGGACCTTTCAAGCGGCAACATTACCCAGCACATGACGCAGTATCTGAATACGGACGAGGGCAGAAAGCTTGCGCAGAAGCAGTTTAATTCCGTTACCGATGAGATACTCGGAAACGTTAAGATCTCTGACAAGCAGATGTCTGCTTTCGTTAAGGCCATCATGAACGGCTACCAGAAATACGCCGAGTCACACAATGCCCCCAATCCCAAGCTCCTCGCGAAGTCTTTTGCAGCATATGCGCAGAGCAAGGAAGGTTCAAAGCTCATCACCAACGGTGCGAAAAAGGCCGTAAACACCGACGCGATAATGAAGCAGGTCACCAAGAACGTCAACTCATATTCGCAGTCGATGGGCAAGCAGATGGCAAAGGCCATGGAGGGCATCTTCAAGAAGATCGCAGCTCAGATCGGCAAGAACATCACATCTGCCATGAAGAGCACGTTCTCGAATCTCGGAGACGCTTTCCTCATTGATAAGGACGCGATCGCCGCTGCTTTCCAGATGAACATGGACGAGTCCCAGCTCGAGTCCTTCATGGCTGAGATGATGGGCGGCAACACGACTTCAGCCGAATCCAATCTTGCGGCATTCGGTTACCGCGCAGCCGACGATCTCGCTTCCATAACCATCTACCCGAAGGATTTCGAGAGCAAGGACCAGATCGTCAAGATAATCGAGGACTACAACAAGTCCGTCGAGAATCAGAAGAATGCGGACGATGAAGACATGGCAATACAATATACCGATATCGTCGGAGCGCTCATGAAGTCCGTCACCAAGATCGTAAACACGATCTCTTACGTACTCATCGCGTTCGTAGCGATCTCACTCGTAGTCTCTTCGATCATGATCGGCGTCATCACGTATATCAGCGTTCTTGAGCGCCGTAAGGAGATCGGTATCCTGCGTGCCATGGGCGCATCGAAAATGAACGTCGCACAGGTATTTAACGCTGAGACCGTCATTACCGGATTCCTCGCGGGAATCCTTGGAGTTGGCATTTCGCTGCTGCTGTTGATCCCCGGAAACTATCTGATCCACAAGATCGGCGACACGCAGGCTGTAAATGCTGCTCTGCCTATTTGGGCAGGCGCGGCCCTGATCGTCCTCAGCATCATCCTGACTCTCATCGGAGGCATCATTCCGTCAAAGACGGCATCCAAGCAGGATCCTGTTACCGCTCTGAGAAGCGAATAACATTGTTACACTAGCGGGATTTATTACCTTACAGGTTGTAGTTCTCTTTGAGCTCGGTCTTTCGCTCGTACATGCGGTCATCAGCCAGACGCTCTGCTACGACTAAGCTCGCTCCGGTTCCGCTTTCGTATACAGCCATGCCGCAGGCAATGAGAAGAGGTATCTCCGGCTTTTCGTTCGTGTTGTATTCATTGATGTAATTTTCGAAAAGCTTTAAGGCCTCATCGTAGTTCTTTTCGACTTCGGGTCCTGTCATGATGGCCATGAATTCATCGCCGCCGGTCCTGAAGCACCATGTACCGGGGAATGTGGCAAATGTCGTCTTTATCGCTTCGGCTGCGGTCAGGATGCGTCTGTCGCCTTCAAGGTGGCCGTATTTGTCATTGACCTTCTTGAGGTCGTTTACGTCAAACTGGACGATTATGCACCTGCCGGATTCGCCGTTCTGGAGCACTTCCTCACATTCGTTGAAAGCCAGGCGGTTTGAAAGGCCGGTGAGGCCGTCGACTCTTGCAAGTCTTGCCTGGATGTCTGATTCCATGCTCTTGCGGTTTGTTTCGATAATGGATGTAGTCTCGTAAATAAGAAGGATGATAAAGAATACCGTCAGACCGATCCTCGTTGCGGCAGCAGTATCATCAGCCCAGCCGGGCAGGTAGTAGCGGATCATGTCGATGATCCCGGTCAGGAACAGGATTCCGAAGCCGAACAGCATGTAACGGTATCGGTTGTCGCGAACCTTGTCGAGCTTGAGTTCCCTTATGTACATGAAGACTATGAAGCCTACGCAAATGCCGATTATTGCATGTGAAAGGATCAGCAGGTGATGGAAATCGGTTATGCCAAAGATAAGGACGATAAGGCAGACGATAAAGTTGCCGGTAACGAGCCAAAGTATGATCTTTACCAGGTGAGAGTTAAGGTTCTCCGTCATGGCGGCAAAATAGATCATCGCTGGTGCAGGCAGGAGTACCAGGCAGAAATGTTCCATGACTCTTATCATCGCGGGATTGCCGGTTACAAGGAACATTATGTGCGTACCCGAATGCGTATAAAGCGCGAGTATTATCGTCATCGTTCCCAATGCAACGGTCTCTATCATCTTCAGAGGACGCTTGTTCTGGAACATGCCAAGACCTACGAGCATTATGCCGAGGAAGAGCGCCGAGAAGCTCAGGATGAACTTCCAGAAATTCCTGTGCAGGATACCCTTGATATATGTAGCGCCGCTCTCTGCGTGGATGCCGCGGAATGAAGTCCATTCACCCTTTAACAGAGATTCGTATTCGATCGTCAATGTGTGCAGGCCCTCGAATTCGGGAACGTTTACGACATGAATGTAATCGCCGTAGTATTTTCCGTAGATCCTCAAAAGCTTCGGATGGAAATCGTAGATGACCTCTTCGTCAAGATATATCTTGAAAGTGAGGTTGTTAGTGGTGAAGCAGAGATCGGCTCCGTTGAAGGTCGTCCAGTCGATCGTTCTGGACATGGAGATGGAATTGGCCGGATCGAAAACCGGTTTCTCGGGATCTGCGTCCTCACCCTGCCTTACATTGCCGCTCGCTCCGCCGTTGTATTTCCAGTCAGTAGTTATCGGACGGTTCGTGGTGACAACATTTCCGTCGGGAATACTGAACGCGAAAAGCAGCCCCAGAAGGACTGTGGCAATAATGACTATAGCAAGATTGACATAAGCAAATGTTTTTTTATTCATCGGCAATCTGTCTGATCGTTGGGTGCTTTTGATTACTAATTAAGTATATCACCTTGTTTTACAACATAAAATCGTGATTAGACTTTGCACTAATATATAAAAAACAATTAACACTTTGATAAAACCTGGTTAACCCGTGCCTACCATTTCGAATGTACAATCGAAACATGGAAATTGTTTCTTAATGAGGTCTGTTATGAGTTACATGAAAACGAATAAGCGAAAAGTTATATCCCTAATGTTGGTTATATGTTTGCTTGCCGCATTTGTATCAGGATGTGCCGGCAAGACAGGAAAGACCAATGACTTTTCTTTATGGGTCAAGGATGCCAAGTCTCTCGCGGCATTGAAAGCATACGTTTCTGACGTATCAAACAGGAACTCCAAAAACTATATTCCGGAAGAAGACCGTATTGCAGTCTTCGATCTGGACGGAACCCTCTACGGCGAGCTTGCGCCTATCTATGTTGAATGGTGGATGTATGCATACCGTGTAAATGAGGATCCTTCATTTACCGCTGATGAGGCAGAAAAGAAGGTTGCCGAAAAGATCATCGCTTCCGCAAAATCCGGCAAGATCGATGACAGCATTGAAGTCGATCACGCTATCCAGAATGCAAGGGTTTATGCCGGAATGACACTCGAAGGCTATGCTCAGTATGTCAGGGAATTCGCTAAGAGGAACGTTGTCGGTTTCGATAACATGACATACAAGGAAGCTTTCTACAAGCCCATGATCGAGGTCGTTAAGTATCTTAACGCCAACGGCTTTACAGTCTATGTCTGCAGCGGTACCGACCGTTTCATGTGCCGTGAACTCGCATCCGGAGTTCTCCCCATTGCAGAGAACCACTTCATCGGAATGGACGTCATGCTCAAGGCAAGAGGCCAGGGCAGCACAGACGGTCTTGAATATGTATACGCAAAGGACGACCAGGTCATAAGAACTGATGAACTCCTTATCAAGAACGTTAAGATGAACAAGGTCAGCCTGCTTTCAAGAGAGCTCGGTAAGGCACCGGTCCTCTGCTTTGGTAACAGCAGCGGCGACGAGAGTATGGCGGCTTACACAACACAGAACAACAAGTACCTGGCAAAGGCTTTCCTGCTCGTTGCAGACGACGACGTCCGTGATTACGGCAGTGTCGAGAAGGGTAACGAGAAGGCTGAGAAGTGGAGATCCAAGGGCTATGAAGTCATCTCAATGAAGAATGACTGGAAGACGATATATGGTGACAAGGTAGTTAAGACAAGCAAATAAATAACTATAACGATGGCTGCTTTTGTTTATTGACAAACCGGAATAATCCGATAAAATTGAAAACGATTTTCAATTTCAAGTGGAGAAGGTTATGTTCAAGAAGATCTTTGCAGCCGTTGTTATTTTAACTCTCGCATTTTCTTTTGCCGGGTGTTCTAAAACACAGCAGGTGTCATCTAAGGGAATCAAGGTGGTCTGCGCTACCGCTCCCCTATATGACTGGACCAGAAAGATAACTGAAGGCACTGAAGGAACAGACCTTTCTCTCATCATAGGAAACGGCACGGATCTTCATTCGTTCCAGCCTTCCACAAAGGACATAGTCGCGATCAAGAGCGCCGATGTTCTTATCTATGTTGGCGGCGAGTCCGACGGATGGATCAGGGACGCTCTCAAGGAGACCGCGAATAAGAACCAGCAGGTCGTTTGCCTGATGGACGTTCTCAAGGATGCCGTCGTTGAGGAAGAAGTCGTTGAAGGCATGCAGGGCGAAGACGAAGATCACGAAGATCACGACCATGAAGAAGGCCCCGAGTACGATGAACACGTATGGATGTCTTTAAGGCTCGCCTCCAAATCCTGCAAGGCGATCGAAGAAGCGCTTGAAAAGGTCTCTTCCGGAAACGCTTCAAAATATAAGGCAAATCTTGAAGCATACGATGCAAAGCTCGCTGCCCTCGACAAGCAGTACGAAGAGATGGTGAAGGGCGCAAGGCTCGATACGATGGTCGTTGCCGACAGATATCCTTTCAGATACCTTGCTGAGGATTACAAGCTCAAATACAGCGCTGCTTTCGTAGGGTGTTCAGCTGAAACTGAAGCTTCTTTTGAGACTGTAAAGTTCCTTGCAGACAAGGTAAAAACTCTCGATTCAAAGGCGATACTCATAATCGATAATTCAGACGGAAAGCTCGCTAAAACAGTTCTTGAGACAGCAGGAAAGAGCAATGTAAAAGTCGAGGTCCTGGATTCCATGCAGTCATGCGGAGCAGATCTCGATTATATTAAGGTCATGACTGGCAATCTCGAAATACTCAAGGCGGCACTTTCTTAACTTGTTTATCAAATACACCTCACCTTATAATTGATGTATCACATCGATATAAGGAGGCCTGACATGGACAAGAAAGCTATGTACAACCTGACCTACGGATTATTCATCCTTACGGCAAGGGACGGTGAGAAGGATAACGGATGCATCATCAACACCGCGTGCCAGGTCACTACTGATCCGAACCGCATTACGATCTGCGTCAACAAGAATAACTTCACGCATGACATAATCCTCAAGACCGGCTTGTTCAACATCTCGATGCTCACCGAAAAGTCCGAGTTTGAGACGTACAAACACTGGGGTTTTCGGAGCGGAAGGACGGTCGACAAGGTTCTGCCGATCTACTACATCCGCGCGGATAACGGCGTCATCTACATCAAGGACGAGTGCAACGCATACCTTTCATGCAAGGTAGTTTCTTCAACAGATCTCGGTACGCACACGTTGTTCCTTGCTGACGTAACGGACGGAGCTGTTTTCAATAACGATCCTTCGGTAACCTATGCTTTCTATCAGAAGAACATCAAGCCCGGCGCGCCTGCTGCGCAGGTTTCCGCTGTTGCTTCTGCCGCAGCTTCCGGTTCCGATTCCGCTGCTCAGGCACCTGTTCAAAAGGGTTGGATCTGCACGGTCTGCGGATACGTTTATGAAGGCGAAGAGCTTCCAGCAGATTTCATCTGCCCCTGGTGCAATCACGACGCGTCATATTTCGAAAAGCGCGGCTGATCAGTCTTTATAATTCAGAGCGTTTTAAGGATGACGGTGTAATTGCCGTCATCTTTCATTTCCATCACCATATATGTACGGGGAGACCCGCCCCTGGGAAGGGAGATGCTTCCGGGATTTAAAACCCTGATGCCTGCGGAAGCGTATGGATCGAGTTCTTTATAGCTGCCGTAATCTTTTACGGCGTCTCCCCAACTGTCGTAGGGGACGTGGGTATGCCCGAAAAGCGCAATGTCGCATTCCTGAGTCGCCGCTTCAATGCAAAGCCCTGTGAGATCGTAATTTACGAATTCCCTGTGCCCGTGGCAGCAGTAGAATCTGTGTCCTTTGAGAGGGAAGACCGCGACGTCTCTTAATTCATCAGAACCCGAATATCTGTCGCAGTTGCCCTTGATGAAAACGCACGGAGTCTTGGGAGCACCGGCCCATAAGGCTACAGTTCTTTCAGCATCTTCGATGTCTCCAAGATGAATGAGCATGTCAGGCTTCTCGCGGTCTATCGCGATCTTCAGGTTGCCGTTCATGCGGTGCGAATCACTTACGATAAGTATCTTCATAAGAAATAGTAATCAACATCCCAGCCCGGAATGCAAGGGGTATGGCGCATATAAATGCGGTAGTCGTCTCTTAGCTCAAAGACCTTTTCAGGTATCTCGAAAAGGTCAGCACTCTTGTGGTAGCACGCGATCTTCATCTGCGGTTTGTTGTTTGCTATGGTGTTTCTAGCGCCTTCGATTGCCGCGAATTCACTGCCTTCGACATCGAACTTTATGAAGCCCGCGTTAGCACTGTCGGCAAAAGAATCGACGGTGACTTTAGCTATCTCGTGTCCCGTATTTACTTTAGCGGCTCTCGTTCCTCTGCCTCGTGAACCGGTTATCATGGCGGTGCCGCAAGTGTCTGAGATTATTGCGTTTACGCAGGTAACGGGAATTGAAAAGCTTTGCGCGCATTCAGTGAGTTTTTTGAAAGAATGGCGCTCGGGCTCGACTGCTGTCGCTGAAGAAAAGCCGGGGAACATCCGGGTAAAGCGCAGAAGAGTGTCGCCTCTATATGCTCCCAAGTCAATGAATGAAGTGTTTTCCGCAAACGGTCCCAGGAGACTGTCAGCCTCATCGGGCGTGACTTCGCAGTCACGCAGATACTGAATGCGGCCTGAAAGCTTGTAGTTTACGAGGCTTCTGAAACACTTTTTCGATTCCTCGTCAGCCAGCCTGGAATAAACCTTTTCGAGACGTTCTTCATTTCGCTTTGCGAAATCCATATCGAAGACTTCGCCGCCGCAGACCGGAACATCCGGTGCGTAGAGCTCGTAGTTTTCTTCGATCGAATATACATATGAGAGAACTTCCGGAAGGGGAGATCCGAATGCTACGAGAACGATGAAATCCGAAAGGCGGGCGCAGATGTCTTCAAATGATTCAACATTGAAGCCTCTGAAAACACGGCCTTCACGAACGAACCCGGGGCTTGCGAATATGCCTGAAACAAAGCCGCCAAGAGAACGCTTTTCGAGTTCGTCGATGATCTTATCGGCACCGTCTCCGGTCCCGTATATAACGAGAGGTCTTCCACTACCTTCCAGATAAGTCCATAGATCTGTTGTAACATCACAAAAGTTCATGAATGCAATATATCACATTATTTTTTATGAAAAGGACCGAAAACGGCAAAATGTCTGATAGCATAAAAATTGAAGAATTTTAAAAACCGGGTGCAACATTTTCAGTTTCTGTTCTGTATTTAGTGTGAAAGCCAATCAAACGGAGGAATTACATATGAAATCGAAAAAGATTGCTTTGATCATAATTGCAGCATTTACATCGTTGTCTCTATTCGCAGGATGCTCATCGGCTACGAAGTCAGCAGAGTCAACAATGATGGCTCGTGAACCGGCTTATGAAGGCGAGTATTACGATGAAGCGGACGGTGACGTGAATGTTTCGATGGGCAATACGAAGAATGCCACATTCTCGGCCAACCGTTCTTCAACGTCATCTGCAGCAGGCAAAAGAGTTACTGCTGCGGAAACAAATGCAGCTGCTCCGGCAGATGCCGGAAACGCAGGCGCAAGCCAGGGTTCATCACAGGTTAATGTCGATCCCGAAAAGGGAAGACTTCTTATCAGGAACGTCAATATCGCAGCTGAAACCAAGGAATTTGATGCCGTTCGTCAGGCTGTCGAGGACAAGGTCAAGGAACTCGGCGGTTATGTCGAGAGTTCAGGCGTCAATGGAACAGGCACGAATAACAGCCTTCGAAGAGCTAATTTCAAGATCAGGGTTCCTGCAGACAAGCTCGACGCGCTTATCAGCACTGTCGGTTCAAGCTGCACTGTAACAAGCTCCAGCGAGAGCACGAGTGACGTAACTCTCAGCTATGTTGATACAAAGGCAAGACTTGAATCTTTGAGAGTTGAGCAGAAGCAGCTCACTGAACTCTTGAGCCAGGCAAAGGATCTCGATTCCATCCTCGTTCTTCAGAACAGGCTTACAGAAGTCAGATATCAGATCGAAAGCGCAGAATCCACACTCCGCGTTCTCGAGAACCAGGTTACTTATGCCACACTTACCCTTTCCATCAGGGAAGTCATGGAGATCAAGCCTCAGGAAGCACCTCACATTGATACATACGGTGAGAAGGTCGCTAAGACATTCAAGCAGTCTCTCCACAACATCGGCGAATTCTTCAAGGGTCTCTTCCTCGTACTCGTAGCAGTATCACCTGTACTCGTCCCCATGATCTTGATCACCGTCATCGGAATCATCATCATAGTCACTTCAGTCAAGAAGGGCAGAAAGAAGAGAGCAGCAGCTCTTGCAGCACAGCAGGCTCAGTATCAGGCACAGTTTAAGGCTCAGGCTCCCGTTCAGGCACAGCCCAAGACTGAGGAAAAGAAAGCTGAAGAGAAGAAGGCTGACGAAAAGAAGGACGAAGAAAAGAAGTAATCAGTCCCCGAAAACCTTAACCGAATAATCACACTCGGCTGCGAAGCTCTCCCACTTTAAGGGATCTCCGCAGCCGATTTCATCATAGACTGCGCAGGTCAGAAAACCGCCGTTCCTGGCACCTGATGCTGCAGCCGCGACGTCATCGTAGACGAGTGTCTGCGAAGGTGTTATTGAGCTTCCCATTGCGTTTACATAGTTGAGTACTTTGTTGAAGATATCCGGTGATGATTTATCTATCTTTTTGCCGACGTCTTCAAGCGTGATAACGGCATCGAACATCTGAAGGATCTTGTTGCTTACGAGACCGGAAACTGCGTTGTTCCTGGTGAGCGCAGTGGCAACGCCGAGCTTGAAACCGAGCTGTTTTGCTTCTTCAAGATAAGTAAGAACGCCAGGTTTGAGCTTAACCTCGTTCTTGTAGAAACCGCTCACCATCTTGTCCCATTCTTCCATGATCTCGGCAGGGGACAAGGGGATCCTGTATCTCTGCTGCGTATAAAGAGCAGCGTCATCGATCGATGCGCGCTTTACGAAGTCAGTATAATCGGACGTTACCTCATATCCGTAACGCCCGAGAAAATCTATATCTACCTTGTTCCATACGTTCATGGAATCAAGGAGCGTACCGTCCAAGTCGAAGATCAGGAGCTTTACGCCTTTTGTTTTAAGGTCTTTCAGAGAAGGATAATCAGACATCAGTGCATGAAATCAAGCTTGCCCTTAAGATTCTCGAGCGCAGCTTCTTTTTTCTCCTGGAAAGTCTTCTTATTGTTCTCGATGAGATTGTTTCCGTATGAATCGATGGATACGATCAAGGGTCCGAACTTCTCTGCCTTGAGCTTCCACATTGCTTCGGGCATACCCAGATCGAGCCATTCGACGCCTTCAACGTCAACGCATTCCTCTGCTGCGACTACGGCGCATCCGCCCGGGAAAATGGTATGGATCGCGCAATTGTCGATGCAGCCCTGTGTAGTTTTAGGGCCCATGCCGCCCTTGCCGATGATTATCTTTGTACCGGTTGCCTTAAGGAATTCAGCCTGCGCTTTTTCCATTCTCATGGATGTAGTGGGGCCTACGCTGATGACCTTGTACTTGTCAGGCTCGCCTTCAGCGGAGATCTTTTTCATGATCGGCCCCGCGTGGAAGATCGCCTTGCCCTTGAGGTCAACGGGAGATTCCTTGCCGCCCATGACGACCCTGAGATGAACGTCGTCACGGCCTGTAGTGATGTCGCCCGTGAGATAGATTACGTCGCCGATATGTACCTTCCTGATGTCTTCGTCAGACACGGGAGTTGTGAAATAGAATGTGCTCATAATGTGACTCCTTTGTGTGTGAAGAAATCGTAGGTGAAGTCGGGATTGATCCTGATGCCGGCTCTTCTGTGTGCCCAGCACGCAGTGGAAAGACCCATTGCGAGAGTAGCGGGATGTCTTGATGCCTGCTCGATGTTAACGCCCATGACCGAGAGCTTTCCGCCGAATCCTCCGGGGCCCAGGCCGATTGAGTTGAGGCCTTCTTCGAAGTCTTTTTCCATCTGGGCGGCTTTGGGGTTTTCGTTATGTGAACCTACGGGGCGAAGCAGTGCTTTCTTAGAAAGCTTTGCAGCGACTTCCGCAGAACCTGCGATGCCTATGCCTACAAGGCAGGGAGGACAAGCGTTTACGCCGTATGTCGTCATCTGGTCAAATACGGCTTTTGCTATACCGTCGTAACCTTCGAGAGGCATGAGGACCTTAGCCATACCGGGCAGAGAGCATCCGCCGCCTGCCATGTAGAAATAGAGTTCTAACTGGTCGCTGTCCTGTACGAGTTCCCAGTCGATCCAGGGAACTTTGTGGCCTACGTTGTTGCCGGTGTTGTACTCGTCAAAGACCTCAACAGCGTTGTGTCTCAGAGGAGCCCTTACGGTTGCCTTCTTGACTGCGTCGATAAGCGCGGGCTCGATCTCATCTAGGTGAGGGAACTTTGTTCCGACTCTCGCAAAAAACTGCGGGATACCCGTATCCTGGCATGAAGGTCTGCCGAGCTTGTCGGCCATCTCCATGTTCTTTTTCATGACGTCGTATATATCGGGAGCGAAGCCTTCGTTTTCGGCCTCAGCCATCTCGGATAGTCTTTTGCGGACATCGTCCGGAAGGTGTCCCGATGCGTGGCAGATGAACGAAGAAACGAGTTCGGAAAGACGCTCTTCGGCAACTTTATCGTATGACATTCAATTGTCCTCCGTGAGTTTTTTCGCTCCTATTATAGCAACAGCTGCAGTTAGTTGTGGGGGTGTAATTCGTAAAAGAATTTTTCTATAATTAAATGTAACGAAACCCGACCACCGAAAAGGTCCTGCAACGGGGGGTGTTTGCCATGAAAAGCTTATTCCGGAAAAAAGCCGAACGCGAGTGCGCTGTGTGGATAAAGAACTGCACCGAATCAGATGCACCGCGTCTTGCATCAGAAGTTTATCCTGCTGACGTAACTGTCGAAGAGGATGTAATCTGGTCGGGAGAACCCCTGAATCTCAAGCTTGATTACTACAGGCCTTTCAATGTTGACAGTGCGAAAGAGTGCTTCCTGTTGATCCACGGCGGCGCGTTCTGCTATGGCACAAAGGTGCTCGACAAGTGCTTCGGAATGCATCTTTCGAGATACTCCGGAATACCCGTCGCGAACATGGATTACACGCTGATGCCAGAGGCGGGATTGACTAAGATCATCAGCCAGGTTTTCAGCTGCATGAATTTTCTTAGCGCAAAATATGGCATACAGAAATTTCATCTGACAGGTGATTCCGCGGGCGGCTATCTTGCGCTCATTTGCGCGCTCGCTGCCAGAAACAGTCATGTCGCTCACGATCTCTGGGTGTTCGAAAAGCTCAAGGGCGAAGTGCTTTCAGCCGGCCTGATCTGCGGCGGATTCAGATATCACCCGAAGGGTTTCCCGGGAATCTTTTTCGAGGAGAGCAATCCCGAAAATCCAAAGGCAAAACAGCGCCTTCCTGATTATGTTTACGATATCGCAAAGCTCGCCGAGCGCGACCGCGAACTTAAGGTCGCCCTGATAACCGGTGAGGATGATTTCCTGCGTGAAGACAACCGCATGATGAAGGACATCCTGAACGAACCGTTATTCTACGATGCATTGAATGAAGGCGAACTCCACATGCACCACGTTTTCCCGATAGCACATCCCGAGTGGCCGCAGTCGCAGAAGGCGATCCAGCTCATCTCGGATAACGCAACGAGAAAGCTCTGATCTCATTTCAGTTGAACTAAAAAGTGCTCTAAACCGTTTGGCTTAGAGCACTTGTTTTTTGCTTGTAGAAAGTTTGAAACTTAAGCCTTTTCGAGCTCGGGCTCAGCCTCGTCCTTTACTCCGCGTGTGATCTCGCGGGTCCTGTGGATGAGCTTTGAAACAGGTTTATAAACGAAGAATGTAATTGCTGAAACAACGATGCCCTTGAAAAGATTGAAGGGAACGAAGGCGAAGAAAAGCAGCGTCATCTTGTCCTTTATGAGGGGATTGACCGCAGCGCTCATGCCTACAATGGCTTCAGTGGAGAAGTTCATTACTGAACCGTAGAGCGGCAGGGTGATGAAAGCATTGATCGGAACTGCGATTACCGCGAGCGTGAGCGTGCCGATCGCCATTGAAGCAGCGGCGCCTTTTCGTGTGTGGAGCTTCAGGTAAACGAGTCCTGAAAAGCCTACAAAAATAGAACCCGTGACGAAGTTTGAAAGTTCGCCGATGCCTGCCGTTGCTGTGAACGGAAGGTGGATCAGGTTCTTGAAAAGCTCGATGACGATACCCCAGACAGGACCCAATGCAAAGGCTCCTACGAGAACAGGGACCTCTGAGAAATCGAATTTCAGGAACGGGGGCATGAACGGGAGCGGCACTTCAAGGTACATGAGAATGAATGCCATAGCGGTAAGGATCGCAGTAACCGTGATACGGCGGATCATGGCCTTACGGCGTGACTTAGCATCGGCAATGCCGACAGTTGCAGGGGTTGAAACTGACATAAAAACACTTCCTCTCTTCCGGACTTTACCGTCGGCTGCAGACTTTCACTGCATCGATCCTGCATTCGAAACAATTTACAGGACTTGCGGACTTCCCTACCCAAGGGTCACCGCCGGTCGGAGAATCACACTCCGCCTTGGACGCCTCAATTATACCCGCAGGAGCGGGTTTGTAAAGTGGGATTTTCAGCCTTCGGGAAATTCATCCTTGGGCTTGTTGTAGAAGACCTTGTCAACGAACGCGAAGCAGACGAGCAGGCCGTGGCTGTAGAACTTGAAGCACTTGTAGCCCAAAGATCTGCCGATCACGGAATCCTTGCCGCCGTCGGGGTTTTCGATGACGAGCCTGTCAAAGCGCGTGGATTTCGCATCACTGCTCAGGATGCTGCCGAGAGTGTCGTGTTCCTTGTTCTCAACGATAGTGAACTCGAGCTTGCTGACCATGCCGCAGAACTCGCTCCAGGGCTGGGTCAGGAAAGACATGTGGAGGTCGTTGCCTGAGATCGCGGGCTCTCTGGTTATCGTGAACTTGACGCGACCGTTGCTCATTTTCTTGAGCTTCAGGTCGTAAACGCATTCAGAGTGATTGGAAACAAAACCTTCGATCGGGTCGGTCGCATATTCGGAGAAAACGTCTCTCCAGCGGTCGAACGGGTGGGTATAGTCCTTGTCGAGAAGGAGGTCTGCACGGGCCTTTGCGAGTTCTTCGCGGATGTTGGTCTGGACCTTTTTGTCGCCGTATTCGTAAGCCTTTTCGATCCTCTTGCCGATCGCGTAGTCTGCCTCGAGCATGACGGCATAACGTCTCAGACGCTGGTTAGGGAGTTCGGCCAAAGCCTTGCCGAGTCTCAGTGCGCAGTCTGCGAAATCGCAGCCGCAGTCACCGTTCTCGAAATAGAACTTCGTCTCGTCGTAGAGCTTGATGTAAGTCTGGAAGGCGAGAGGCGGATTGGGGCGAACGTAAAGGCCCTTCATGAACATGTCCGCGATCTTGTATTTTGCTTCAATGATATTGAAGTTCGAGGCGACCGAGAAATAGAAGAATGCCTTCTCGTAATCGGGCTTTCCGTCGATCCTTCCGTAGAAATAAATGTATCCCAACGTGTTTGCGGCATAGCCGAAACTGAACTTTTTCCAGAGGATATCGAGGAGCTTTGCCGACAGCGCGAAGTCGCACTTGAAGACGGCATTTCCGCCGTAGCAGCCGTAAGCCTTGGCCTTGAGAGCCTCGAAAACTTCCTTCTCGCAAAGGTCGTCGGTGAACATCCTGAAGAGCTCCTTGATGTCAGAAGGAGCGTCGTTAAGCAGGATATTGTTGTCCCAGTGATTGATGAATGCAGTCTTCTGGGGAACCGTATATCTTCTCTCGGTCAGCGGGAGATCCTTGTCCTCGAGGAAAAGGTCGATCATGCTGATCATGGAATCGAGATCCAGGTAACGCGATAGCGGAAGGGGCTTATAGAGTTTCTTGTCGAGGTCTGAATGAGCTATTACCGCGAGGATCGTGATGAGAACGTCGTCCTCGTTCATGGGGATCGACGGAACTTCGATCGCGGTCATCGCGTCGGGGTCGGGACCGAAAAGGTCATCTAAGCAAAGGTTGTGGAAGAAGTAGACTACTACCGGATACCACCAGTCGAAAATGAAATCGTCGAGCGAAACGTTATCGTCTGCAAAATGGGTAAGGGCGGCTCTTAAGTCGTCTAACTGCATCGGATAATCTACCTCGCACTGGACGTCAAAGCCGTTCGAAGGGTATGCGTCATCAGCGTCTCCGCCGACTAAGTCAAACCAGCCGATGTCGTAGCGGCAGAAGTCGATAAGCTTCTGCTGGGTAACAAAGATATACGGTTGGCTCTTATTCTTGCTCATTTACAAAGTTCCTTAATCAAAAACGGTCTCCCAGGTCTCAGCCCTGAAAGCCTTAAGGCAGAGTTCGATCTCCTTCATGTTGCACTTGTGAGTGTTGATCTCGGGCAACTGATCGAGCGGAAAATACCGGGCTTCGGTCGTCTCGATGTTAGGGACGAACTCGCCGCCCAAGTCGCGGCACAGCACGAAGCATTTTACCGCACAGAACATCGAATTGGGATTGTTGTTCTTGCGGTGGTCGAGAATGGCTGCCAGGCGGTAGGGCTCTGCCTTGATCCCCGCTTCCTCCAAGGCTTCCTTGATGGTGTTGTCCTTTACCGAATAGTTGAACTCGCACCAGCCTCCGGGCGGATTCCACTTGCCGTCAAAGTCCTTAACGAGGAGGATCTCCTCCTTTTCGTTGAAGATGACGGCTCTGGTTTCGACCTTGGGCGTTTGGTATCCGTCATTGCCTTCGAGGAGCTCAGCTGCCTGCTCGGGTGTGATGTCCGTGCCTATGGTAAGGAGCTCACGCGAGAGCCTTAAGATATTCTCATAATGTTCGAGGTCAAACTTGTTCTTGGTGTACCATTTGCCTGCAGTGGCAACGGCTGCCAGTTCATGCGCGATCTCGGATATTCTCTTATTTTCCATAGAGCGTATTTTAACATATGGCACAGTATAATGTCGGACAAGATTATCGGCATATGTCGAAAATAACTATTGTTAATTCCCGCCCGACACTTTATAGTATTTACGCTTAATGCAATACACGTTCAGGAGAAGAGTCATGCTGGAACTACAGAATATATGCTTTCATGCCGATGACAAGGATATCCTCAAGAATATAAACCTTAAGATCGACGACAAGTTCGTCGCGATCACCGGCCCCAACGGCAGCGGCAAGTCAACGCTGCTCAAGATCATCATGGGCATCATCACGCCCACATCCGGAAGGATCATCTTTGACGGCGAGGACATTACGTACCTCCCGATCAACGAGCGCGCTAACCGCGGAATGAGCTTTGCCTTCCAGACGCCCGTAAGGTTCAAGGGCATCAGGGTAAGAGACATCCTCTCGATCGCAGAGGGCAAGCCCGTCAAGATGGGAACATTTTTAAGAGCCGTAGGTCTCTGCCCGAAGGATTATCTTGACCGCGAGATCAACGACACTCTTTCAGGCGGCGAGCTCAAGAGAATAGAGATCGCAACCGCAGCTGCAAGAGGCGGAAAGCTCAGCCTTTTCGACGAACCTGAGGCAGGAATCGACCTCTGGAGTTTCCAGAACCTCATCCAGGTTTTCGAGAACTTAAGAGACGTTACCAACGGAAACATCATGATCATCTCCCACCAGGAGAGGATCTTAGAGATCGCTGACAAGATCGTTTATCTCAAGGACGGCGAGGTCGACAGATACGACGACAGCGCAAAGATCATGGAAGATCTTAACATGACGCATCACAGGAACCGCAAGGGCTGCCTGATCGCGGGAGCTGAGGGGGTAAACTGCAATGGATGAGCTCGAAAAGAGAATGTTAAAGGAAGTCGCCGAGCTGGATTCACTCCCCGTAGGCGCATTCAATATCAGAAACAACGGAACAAGCGCGGCCAGAAATTCGACCGCCAATATCGATATCGAGTCACGTGAGGACGGCCAGGGAATCAACATCTATATCAAGGACGGCACTAAAAATGAGTCCTGCCACATCCCGGTCATCATCAGCAAGTCCGGCCACAAGGAGACCGTTTTCAACGAGTTCTTCATCGGCGAGGACTGCGACGTAACCATCGTTGCAGGCTGCGGAATCAGCAACTGCGGCGGACATGACAGCCAGCATGACGGCGTTCACTCTTTCCACGTCGGAAAGAATTCCCGCGTAAAATACGTCGAAAAGCATTACGGTGAAGGCACCGGAACCGGTAAGAGATTCATGAACCCGACTACTGAAGTCGAGCTTCTTGAAGGCTCTACCATGGAGATGGATACTTCCCAGATCGCGGGAATCAACGATACGCACAGAGTCACAAAGGCGACGATCGGTCCCGGCGCGACACTCCTGCTGCACGACAAGATCCTTACAAATCAGGACCAGACTGCATCAGCTGAGATGATCATCTCCTTAGACGGAGAAGATTCAAAGTGCGACATCGTAAGCCGCGGCGTTGCAAAGGATACATCAAAGCAGGACGTCATCATCGACATCTCCGGCAACGCAAAGTGCAGCGGCCACGCTGAGTGCGATTCCATCATCATGGATAAAGGCATTATCATAGCCACACCTAAGCTTGCGGCTACCAACGTTGACGCTTCCCTCATTCACGAGGCTGCCATCGGAAAGATCGCGGGCGAGCAGATCACAAAGCTCATGACCCTCGGACTTACCGAGCAGGAAGCAGAGCAGAAGATCATTGAAGGATTCCTCAGATAAGACGATGCCTGAAAAGAAGCCCAAGATAGGCCTTGTCCTGGAAGGCGGCGGAATGAAATGCGCGTATGGTGCGGGCATTCTTGACTGCTTTCTCGAGGCCGGTATCGAATTCGACTATGTGATCGGAGTATCCGCTGGCTCAGGCAACGGCATGAGCTATCTGGCGCACCAGCACGGAAGGAACCTGAGGTTCTACACCGAACACGTTAATGACCCCGGATATTTCGGACTTAAGCCCTTAATTGACGAGGGCGGTATTTTCGGACTCGAGTATATCTACAACGATCTTTCGGTCTCAACCGGCAAAGACCCCTTGGATTATGAGGCTTTTGCCGCAAACCCCTGCGATTTCGAGGTCGTCGCGACCGATGCCGCGACAGGCAAGCCCGTATATTTTCAGAAGTCGGACCTTCAAAAAGACGATTACAGGGTCATCATGTGCTCTGCGTGTCTGCCTGCAGTCAGCAAGCCTGTCCAGTTCAGGGGAAGATACTATTTCGACGGCGGCGTTACCAATTCGATCCCCTGCGACAGGGCTTTCGAAAAAGGCTGCGACAAGATAGTCGTTATCACATCCAAGCCCAGGGATTTCTTTAAGGAACCCGAGAGCTTCAGAGCGGCTTACACCAAGGTCCTCAAGGATTGGCCCGAGACGATAAAGGCTGTCGACAACAGGCATCTGACATACCGCGAAGAGCAGAGGAAGATGTTCGGTTACGAAGCGAGGGGAACCGCATTCCTCTATTGCATGAGCCGTCCCATCAGGTCTTCGACTTACAACATTAACAAGAACACCGCTCAGGAGATGTATGACCTTGGTCGCAGGGACTATGTTTCCTCACTTTCCGAACTGCAGAAATTTCTCAAAGTTTAATAACATTTCATCCCGTTTGTGATAACATTGGATGTATACCAAATCGGCACTTTTGATACATCGGGAGAGTTACCATGGGACTTAATTTCCGCAAATCCATCACACTTCTTAAAGGCGTAAAGCTTAACCTCAGCAAGTCTGGTCCTTCGCTTTCATTCGGAAGATCCGGACTGCGCCAGTCCATCAACCTCAAGGGACAGGCTCGCACTTCCGTGGGAATCCCCGGCACTGGCATTTACTATACAAAGAGCACCAATGTTAAGAAACTTGCAAAGCAGGGCAAGGAGAAGCTCGAAGAGCTGACATCCAAGAAGAAGGGCAAGGGTGAGGAGCAGGCAGCTCTTCCCGCAGCAGCAGGCGCTGCAGCAACCGCTAAGGGTGCAAAGACAACCAAGGCTGCACCTGCAAAGGCAGCTCCCGCAGTCAATCCTGATCTCGAGCAGAACCAGCAGCTCGTTGCCGAGTTCGAGGAGAGGGTTGAAGCAGTCAAGTCAGTTCATAAGCAGAGCGACGGATATATCGATTGGGAAGTCATCAAGAAGGGCGCTGGCAACAACAAGGAGCTCATTCCTTTCGCAGAGAGCGTTCTCGCAGGAAATATAGATTCTTACTTCAAGGTAATCGCTGAGGCAGGTCCGTTTGACGACCTTCTCGAATACGGTTCATCCTTCGAAGTCGGAACAGACGATCCTTCAATGCTCGAGATCGAGTTCCGCGTCATGAGCGACAAGGTCATCCCTGAGAACAAGCTCTCACTCAAGGCAAACGGCGATCTCGTCGAGAAGCCTTTCACAAAGACAGAATATTATGAGCTCGTTCAGGACTACGTCGCAAGCACGATCCTCCGTGTTGCACGTGACTCCTTTGCGCTCCTCCCGATCCAGAAAGTCATCATCCACGCTGTTGATTACAAGCTCAACACAGCTACCGGAAATGAGGATGAGATCACCATCGTTTCAGTCAAGATCAAGCGTGACGCGCTTATGACGATCAACTTCGAGAGGATCGATCCTTCCGACTGCCTCGGAGGCTTTGAGATCAACGAGAAATTCAAGAAGACAAGCGGTTTCGCGCCTGTAGACAGGCTTCTCCCTGATTAACGCAATATTACGCAATTGATAACCTTTTTTGAATATCAGGCCGTTTCAATTGTTCTTGAAACGGCTGCATATTAGAATAACCTTAAACTACTACGGGAAGTATTACGAGGTGACTGATGGGAAGACGCAAAAGGGTCGCAATACTTGTCGGTCAGGCAGACGAGTATTATCAGACCGAATTCATTTGCGGTTTTGAAAAGCGGGCTTTCAGCTTTGACTGGGATGTCTGCGTCTTTTCCATGTATCAGAAATACCAGAGCAGTACTGCGCGTGAGCAGGGCGAGTCTTCGATATACTCGATCGTTCCCTATGAAAACCTCGACGGCATAATCCTTATGCTCGATACCCTCCAGACACCGGGTCTCGCCGATGCCGTGGAGGAGGCCGCTCACAAGAGGGCCAAGTGTCCCGTTATCTCAGTCGATAAGCAGAGCAAATATTTCTTTTCGGTCTTCCCGGATCACTATAAAGGCGTAAAGCATCTCGTAAACCACCTCATCGAGGAACACGGATACAAGGATATCGCTTTCCTGACGGGCAAGGCATGGCATCCGTATTCAAAACAGAGAATGCAGGCATTTAAGGATGCCATGACCGAGCATAAGCTCATGATCCATAATAACCGCATGTTCTACGGTGATTTCTGGTATACGAGCGGTGAGAACCTGGGCGACCGTCTTGCGAAGGATAAGGATAATCTTCCCGAAGCGATCGCCTGTGCCAACGACTGCATGGCCATCGGTGTCTGCAAAGGCCTTACCGAGAACGGCATCAGGGTACCTGAGGATATAGCGGTAGTAGGTTACGACTCAAATGAGGAAGGCCGTCTTTCGCCTGTTCCGATAACTTCAGTAAAGCTTCCTGCAGATGATTTCGGAAAGTATTGCGCCGAATCGCTCAAGGCCATGTCTGAAGGAAAGGACCCCGTTGCGTTTGACTCACCGATAATCGAGTTTACAGGCAGGAGCTGCGGCTGCGAAATGAGACGCGAGGATACCGTCCTGGCGCTCCGTCCGACATGGGACACCAATACTTCTACCAACAGTGTTTTCTCGAATTTCAACCATTTAGAAGACGACATCCTTGCGAAGAACGATCTTTACGGGATCGTCAGCACGCTCTTCACATATGTTTACCAGTTGAGGGAATTCGAAAGTTTCAGTCTCTGCATCAATGACGGATGGGACCATTACGGAACGAATGCCGAAGAGAGCGTGCTTGATGACGGAACCATAATCCCCAGGAACGATTCCAGCGAAAAGCACATCGATTCCAATTTCCTTTCAGATCCCGGAAGGTTCTACCCTGTGAAGATGCTCGAAGTCATGAGCTGCAGGCCCGAAAAGCTGAACCGTGACAGGATCTCGCTCGAAAGCTTCTTTGAAAGGGACAACCTTATCCCGAGGCTTGATGAGGACAGACCTTCTCCTGAAGTCTTCATTTTTTCTCCGCTGCATTTCGATCACAGGTGTTTCGGATATGCCATGATCTCATTTACCGAGCCTTCATCTTACACCGATAACTACAGGATCTGGCTCAGAGGCGTAATGAGAGGACTCGAGACCTTAAGGCGCGAGGTTAATTTCAAGAAGACGAATATGATCCTTGAGTCCAATCTCATCAGAGATCCGCTGACAGGTCTTTATAACTACAGAGGCTTTAACCAGCGGGCTGAAAATCTGCTCAGTCTGTACATGGACAAGGGCATACATGAAATCTATACGATCGCTGCCGATATTAGAAATCTCTCGGAGATCAATGTTAAGGACGGCAGACTTGCAGGCGACAAGGCGATAATCCACCTCGGAAGGTTCATGCAGGAAGCATTCCCCGAAGGGTATGTGTTCTCTTTCGGAAATGGCGAGGTCATCGTCATAGACGGTCTCACTGATGATGGAAAGAAGACCGAAGAGGCTGTTTCGGAAGTGCGCAAAAAACTCACGGATTATGCCGCTTCCCATAACTACAATGTTCCGCTGGACATCTATTACGGATATGCCGACGGAAAGCCTGAAGACAGAAACGGATTTGAAAGGATCGCCAGCGTCGCGGTCGCAAACAAGAATGCATATAAGCTCCGCCTCAGGAGCATTGACGGAGACGGAAGCTCTGACATCGACAGCAAGAAACAGGCTGACATGGTCAACGAGATCCTTGACCAGAACAAGATCAACTATCACTTCCAGCCGATCGTTGATTCGCATACCGGTGAGATATTCGCTTATGAAGCTCTGATGAGAGTTGACGTCGTTCCTTATCTGCAGCCGCCAGTCGTCCTTAAGTTTGCAGGACTTTTCGGAAGGCTCTATGACGTTGAAGCTGCGACTTTCAGAAATGTTCTCGATATCATGAATACGAGGAACGATGATTTCCTCAAAGGCACGAAAGTCTTTATTAACAGTATTCCCGGACAGCATCTGAAGGGAGAGGATTTCGACAAACTGACCGAAATGACCAAGCGATTCGGCAACAGGATCGTTGTCGAGCTTACCGAGCAGGATGAGCTCAGTACCGAAGATCTCATTAATCTGAAAAAGAGTTATAACGACATCAGGATCGATATCGCAATAGACGATTACGGAACCGGTTATTCGAACATCAGCAATCTTCTGCGCTACATGCCGAAGTACCTTAAGATCGACCGATCTCTCATTTCGGAGATCCAGACGTCTCCCCAGAAACAGCATTTTGTCAGAGAGATCATTACTTTCTCGCACGAAAACGGGATCATGGTCCTCGCTGAGGGTGTTGAGACGCAGGCAGAACTCGCCACGGTCATCCATCTCGGAGTCGATCTGATCCAGGGTTATTACACCGCGAGACCTTCCGCAAACATCATCAAGGAGATCGATCCGGTAATCAAGGAAGAGATCTTAAGATATAACCGTCTCGAAAAAGACGAGCACAACAAGAGCGTTTATGTGGCGGGCAGAGAGGCCAGAGTGCAGCTGCAGAGCCTTATCTCAGGTGACATAAAGAGCATCAGGGTTACTAACGGCGAAGTTACTTTCAGAGATATCACGGTTACCGGCATTCCGGGCGTTACATCTTCGATATGCCTTAATGTTGACGACGGTTACAGCGGACGTATCGTGCTCGAGAACGCATATTTCTCCGGAAAGGACAAGAAAGCGGCGATAGTCATCGGCGAAAACTGCGACATAACCATGATCCTTAAGGGCGAGAATATCCTGAACAACGGCGGAATCCTTGTCCCTGCGACTTCCAAGCTGATCTTAGAGGGCGACGGAAACCTCAACATAACCGTAAACGACATCGAATCGTTCGGAATCGGAAATGATCCGAATTCGACCGCAGGAAATATTACTTTCGACCAGGACGGAACAGTGGAAGTTTCGCTCAATGCTTCCAGAGGCATCTGCATCGGTGCCGGAAACGGAGCGGGGATCACGTTCAAGAGGGGAAGATATTTCCTCAAGATGTCCGGCCAGCAGGGTGTCGGTATCGGAACTTTCCTCGGAGATTTTTCTCCGGTCATCAACAACTGTCTGATCAATATGTCCTCCAACATGATGACTTCCGTTGGTATCGGTTCGATCGAAGGCAATCTGGACATGAAGATCGAACACATCGCGTTCATTTCCGATTTCAAGGGCAATGACGTCGTCGTTTTCGGAAACATAAGAAGAGCAAAGGCAAATATCGATATCTACAGTGTTACACTGCAGAGCAAGTTCAGTGCGACGAACGGAATCTTGTTCGGTACGCTCGACTGTTCACCTTCAAACGTCGAACTGGAATATGCCACGGTAAGAGTCGAGTGCGACGGAAGAAAGGTATCACTGTTCAGGGGAATTGATACGAACTCCGCATTGTCGCTCAGCGAGTGCAGCATTGACGGAAAGATCGAATCAAGGGAGAAGCCTCCGTTCGATCTGGATGCCATGGCTTTCAAGCACAACAAAGTCGGTGTCATGGTAGACATCAACGGCGAAGCGACTTACAGAAATTCTTACTGAGTTTTCAGATCAGATATTGAGATCCAGGAAGACCGGACAGTGATCCGATCCCATTACGTCGCTCATCATGTTGGATTCTTTCACATTGGGAAGTAGTCCTTTTGTAGCGAAGAAATAGTCGATCCTCCAGCCTACGTTACGCTCTCTTGCAGCTGTCTTGTAAGACCACCACGTATAGCATTCGGGCTTGTCGGGATAGAGCATTCTGAAGGTGTCCGTAAGACCTGCCTCAGCGAAATGGTCCATGTAAACACGCTCTTCGGGAAGGAAGCCCGAGATCTTTGAGTTTGCCTTAGGGTTGGACAGGTCGATCTCTTTGTGCGCGGTATTAACGTCGCCGCAGCAGATGACCTCGCGGCCTTTTGATTCGAGTTCTTTTACGCGGTCGAGGAAGCAGTCGTAGAATCTCAGCTTGAACTTAACGAAATCATCGCCTCTTCCGCCGTTGGGGAAGTAGATGTTGAACAGTACGAACTTGCCGAAATCAGCGCAGATGGTTCTGCCTTCATGGTCGAACTCGTCTGTTCCGAGTCCGAAGGTGACGTTTTCGGGTTCGATCCTGGAATAAAGCGCGGTGCCTGAATAGCCCTTGCGCTCGGCTGAATAAAACCAGCTCTTGTAGCCTTCGAGCTGAGTGATCTCAGGGCCTAACTGATCCGGCTGCGCCTTTGTCTCCTGAATGCCTATGATGTCTGCATCCATTGCCTTTATGGCGTCCGCAAAGCCCTTGTTCGCAACTGCCCTGATGCCGTTTACATTCCAGCTTACTATTCTCATATGATGCCTCGTGAATTATAATCTATGCGTGTATTTTACCTTAAAAAGAGAGGCGCACCAACAGTGGCAAAACTGCTTGTGACAGTATCGGGCGGAACGGTCTCATCGTCGGTCAAAGACGGTCTGGTCAAGCTCGAAAAGGAATCTCCGATAGCTTCCTATCTGAAGGGAAAAGCTGAGGAGATCGAATTCATTTCGCCTGCAAATTACTCATCCGAAAACGCTCGCCCGGAGGACTACCGTGACGTGCTCAAAGCAGTTTCGGAGGCTGCTTCGGAAAGCCGTCCGGACGGAATAATAATCCTTCACGGAACCGATACGATGGCGTATTTCGCGCAGCTCGCGGCAAGAGCTCTGAGCCACATGGCGATACCTTTTGTCATCACGGGCTCCAAGATCCCACCGGACAGCGAAGACACGGATGCGTTCAAGAATATTGATTTCGCTGTGGAGCAGGTAATAAATGGAAACAGCGGCGTTGTTTTCACGACGCACGAAGGCGTGCAGACGATAATACCCGCGGGCAAGGTCACGTCTCCCGATATCTATGGAGATTACGGGATCTGGCCTGACAGCGCTGATATCAATTTCTCATCTGACAGATACAAGAGAGCATCGGAAGCGTTTTTCGCCGCCGAAAAGCTTCACAGGATACAGGTAATCGCGGCTGCACCTACGCCGGGAATACTTGATGAAGGTTTTGATACGGTCCTCGTAATGTGCCACCATTCAGGCACCGCGGACGTAAAGCTCGTTCCTAAGGTCAGGAAATGGACTGCCAAGGGCATCAGGTGCTTTATGGCGCCCGTCCCCAGGAATTCTAATATCTACGAGAGCCGCGCGATGCTTGAAGCAGCGGGCTGCAGGTCGCTCCCGGGAGTTCCCGTTGAGGGCGCATGGGCAGAGGCCCTGATCACATGACAATGCAAAATTCCGGAGCAGTCAGGCCGGCATGTCTTACCCGGCCTCCTTCGATTGACGGGAGTTTCGGCGGCAACCAGATGTGGACATCCACGCCCCTGATGCAGAACTGCGGCTGCGGCATAATCGCCGGGCTCGATGCGGTCTTAAGATACGAGGGCATTTCGACTCTTTCCATGGATGAATACCTCAAGAGGTTTGACGAGGCGGCCCGTTTCATAAAGCCGATCGTTCTTCCCGGAAAACGCGAGATCCCCAAGAGTTTCGGCGTCAGCACGAGAGGATTCAGGCGCGGGGTGAGCAAGCTCGCTGCTTCGCGCGGGCTTTCTCTGAAGGCCAAGGGCTTCATTTTCGATTACGAGGAAAAGGTCAAAAAGTATTTGGCAATGGGTGTGCCCATTGCTTCTCTGATAGCCGCTCCGTTTAACAACGTCTACATAGTCAACTGCAACGGCGCCGGGAGCCCCATCGGGTTTCACTGGGTGACTTGCACCGGGATAGACGACAAATATCTTGAGGTTTCTTCCTGGGGAGGACTGCAAAGGATAGAGCTGACAGACCTCGACAAGGCGTCCGCCGGCGTCAGGTTTTACGCGATACTGCCGGGTTAGGCGGAAATTGCAAGAAGCGCCCTAATGAAGTAGTATTATTTAGTTAAGAAATGCGATGTGGAGGAATTCTTCAATGAATGAGGAAATTGCAGCTAAGATAAAGCAGATGCTCGTTGAGAGACTCAGAATACCTGAGGACGAGCTTGAATATGATTCAGAACTTTTCGGAGAGGACATAGGACTTGATTCCATTGATTCAATCGAGATCATCGTAGGTCTTGAGGATCTTTTCGGAGTAGATATGTCCGGTTCCGGCAAAGAGAATTTCCAGTCGATCAGAACACTTACCCAGTACGTAGAAGAACATAAAGAGGACTGATATGTCTGACAGCATCAAAAGATGCGTGGTTACGGGCTTAGGTCTCGTATGCGCGCTTGGTGACGATGCCGCTTCATGTGCGGCATCTGCTTTTTCAGGGAAGAGCGGTATCAAGGACGTAGAGTCTTTCGGCACCGCAAACTGCTATTCCCACAAGGGAGCTGAAGTTGCCCTCAAGGATGAAGAGCTCTGCAGCGAAAAGTACGACAGAACGACACTGCTCTGCATCAAGGCAGCGGGAGAAGCGATCTCCGATTCAGGTCTTGATCTCGAAAAGGAAGACCGCAAAAAGATCGGCGTCATCCTCGGCACCTGCATCGGCGGTGCTGCAAGCATCGACAAATACTATCAGGACAGCTATGAAGGCCGGCCCGCAGATAAAGAGGACATCTTCAGGATGCCCGCTTCCGCGATTGCCAACAACGTTGCGTCTCATTTCGGACTCGACGGAATCACAGCAAATATAGTTAACGCATGCGCGGCAGGCACGATGAGCCTTGCGGGCGCCTGCGACATGATCAGATCCGGCAAGGCGGACGTTTTCGTAGCGGGCGGATGCGACAGTTTCTCATCGCTTGCTTACGCGGGTTTCCACGCACTTCACGCATTGTCTGAAGAAGCGTGCTCGCCTTTCAATCACAGCAACGGAATAACGATCGGAGAAGGTTCAGGCGTTCTCATAATCGAAAGCTATGAACATGCCATCGCAAGAGGCGCGAAGATCTACTGCGACGTTCTTGGCGCCGGCGTAAGCTCTGACGCTTACCATATCACTGCACCGAGGCCTGACGGCGAGGGACAGATGAGTGCCATCAGGCGTGCTGCCGCTAACTCCGGTGTTGATTTTTCTGAGATCGATTACATAAATGCACACGGAACCGGCACTTCGAAAAACGACGAGGCGGAGTTCCTTTCGCTCAAGACTCTTTTCGGAAACAGGCCCGATCTTGCAGTAAGTTCCACCAAGTCCATGAACGGACACTGTCTCGGCGCAGCAGGTTCGATTGAAGCAGTGCTTACCATTGAAGCAATGAACCGCGGCGAAGTACCGCCTACGATCGGTTACAGCAGCGAAGACATCGAAGCGCTTAAGGAGAAGTCCTGCGGCATCGGTTTTGTCGCAAACGAGAAGCAGACCAAGGACGTGAAGGTCGCGATGTCGAATTCTTTCGCGTTCGGAGGCAACAACGCGAGCATCGTCTTTTCGAAAGAACCCCGTGAGATCAAGAGCGGCAGAAATACCGATCCGATCTACATTACGGGTATCGGCGAAGTTACCGGCACGAAGGCTGAAGGCGCTTCTGATTACAGGGCGGACATCAGCCCCGATATCTTCAAGCAGCATGAGGTCAAGACCGCGTTCCTCCGTAAGCTCGACAGGTTCAGCGAACTCCAGCTCTTAAGCGGAATCGTGGCTCTCGAAGATGCAGGCATCAAGGTCGATGACACCAACGCTGATGACATCGGAATCGTTATCGGAACTTCCGACGGACCTATCACCGAGATCGTAAATTTCCAGAAGCTCGTCATCGAGAAGGGCATCGAAAACGGCAGCGCTTTCATGTTCCCCAACACCGTATATAACGCTGCGGGCGGATACCTCTCGATCTTCACAGGTATCAAGGGTTACAACATAACTATCGCAAACGGTTTCCAGGCAGGCCTTCAGAGCGTCATGTACGCTTGCGAGGCGATCCGCAGGGGAGACGAGAACGTTATGCTCGCGAGCGGTACTGACGAGCTGACAGACATAGAAGCTGAGCTCTATCAGAATGCCGGTTACTTAGGCAACGGCAAGGATAACGGCACGGTCCTCGGCGAAGGATCTGTCACTTTGATCCTCGAGTCTTCAAAGGCAGCTGCAGCACGCGGCAGCAGGAAATATGCCCAGATCGCAGGCTATGGCACTGCAAGGCATTCGGTATCTTACAACAAGGTTGACGGAACCGGCGAAGCTCTTGTCCGTGCCATCGAAGATGCTGTTGCTGACGCGGGTATCGAGGCCGGCGACATCAAGACGGTCTATGGTTTCGCGAACGGATTAAAGCCACTCGACGATATCCTTGGCGATGCTGTTTCCGCAATCTGGAAGGACGGCGTCGAGGTAAAGAACGTAAGGGCGGAATCGGGCGAAGCAAGGGCGGCATCAGCCGCGCTTTCACTCGCGAAAGCAGCAAAGGAAATGGAGACGGGCGAAGGAGATTATTCCATCGCGGTATCCTTCGGAGCAGGCGGAATCTATTCCGCGGTAGTCCTCAAGAAAGCATAACGGAGGTTTGCCATGGGAAAGACAGCATTGATCACAGGCGCTTCACGCGGCATCGGCAAGGCGATCGCATTAAGGCTCGCAAAGGACGGCTACGACATAGCAGTCAACTTCAACAGCAATGAGGAAGCGGCTTTAAAGACCGCTGCAGAGATCGCGCAGTACGGCGTTACCGCGAAGATCTACAAGGCTGACACCTCCAAGATCGACGAGGTAAAGGCCATGTTCAAAGGGATCAGGGCAGATTTCGGCGGACTCGACGTTCTCGTAAACAATGCCGGCGTTGTTGATGACGCATACCTTCTGATGGTCAACCAGCCGTCTCTCGAAAAGAGCCTCGCGATCAACATCCAGGGCTACATCAACTGCGCACAGCAGGCGGCTCTCCGCATGGCAGGTGCAGGAAAAGGCATCATAATCAATGTCTCATCGGTAAGTTCCGTCATCGCCGTTGAAGGTCAGACCGTATACAGCGCGACCAAGGGCGCAGTCAATTCCATGACCGCCACTATGGCCAAGGAACTGGCTCCGCGCGGCATCAGAGTAAACGCGGTCGCTCCCGGATTTGTCGGAACCGACATGCTCAAGTCTATCCCCGGAGACCTCGTCGACAAATACATCGAGTCGATCCCAATGAAGAAGTTCGGAACCGCTGAGGACGTTGCAAACGTCGTTTCAAGTCTGTGCTCTGACAATTTCTCCTACATGACCGGCCAGGTCCTTGTTTTGGACGGCGGCCTTTCACTTTAATATTCTGATCAGGATGGAATAAGGAATGAAGTTACTTGTTTTAAACGGAAGCCCCAAGTGCGACAGAAGCAACACTATCAGGGTCGCGAATGCGTTCACCGCAGGTTTCCCCGAAGGAACGGAAGTTAAGAGGATAGACCTCTACAAAAAGAATATTAAGCCCTGCATGGGCTGCTTTTCGTGCTGGAAAAGCGAAGAGGGCAAGTGCGTCATCAAGGACGACATGGAAGAGATCATCGCTGCCATCAAGGAAGCTGACGTCATCATCCAGAGCTATCCGCTTTATTTCTACGGCATGCCTTCCCAGATGAAGGCCATGACCGACAGGTGCCTCCAGCTCGTCATGCCTTACATGGGCGACAAGAGTGAGACCGATACGACATTCAACGAGCTCCGCGACCCATCTATGTGGGAAAAGAAGATGGTCCTCATCAGCTCCTGCGGCTACGTCGAGACCGAGCCCGTTTACCCCGCGCTCCTTGCGCAGTATGACCTGATCTGCGGCAAGCGCAACTACACCGCGATCCTCTGTCCCGAGGGCGAGATCTTCGTTACCGGCAAGGCAAAGCGCCAGCAGGACGTTTACCTTGAGAGCATTAAGGCGGCGGGCGCAGAATATGCTTCCAATTTTGCTTTGTCAGAAGAGACTCTGCGAAAGATAGCGATCCCGATGCTCTCGCCTTTGAGCTTTAGTACGATCACAAAGGCCCACTGGAAAGACGGGCATTGGACAGAAAGAGACCTGGAGAACTGAAATCCAAACGCGATTTGAAATTAAGTACCTGTTAAGTCCTCACTTTTGTGTTAAATAGAGGAGCTAACAGGTACTTTTATCTATTTAGCATGCTTATTACCTGTAAAGTCCTCCTTTTTGAAGCAAAACAGAGGAGGTAACAGGTACTAATGAACGTTTGGGGGGATATTCGATGGAAAAACGCAAAACCCAAGGCAAAACCACGGCAAAATAATCATTTTTCCCTTATAAATTTGACATTTCCGGCTGACACAGATATACTTTGACAATCAAACTATTAGTTTGTCAAAGTATTTTCATGGAAGGAAATCCAAATGACCGGAAAAATAATCGGTTTAGGTTCATATCTGCCCGCAAAGGTCTTGACCAATGACGATCTGTCCAAGATGGTCGATACCAATGACGAGTGGATCACCGAGAGAACGGGAATCAAGGAAAGAAGAATTTCCGATCCTCTGACCGACAAGCCTTCACAGATGGTAGTCAAAGCGGCTCGCCAGGCAGTTGAGGATGCGGGTATCGACCCTAAAGATATCGATCTTATTATTACCGCAACTACTACGTCGGATCTTATGTTTCCGACGCTTTCATGCGTTATCCACAGGGAACTCGGCGTAAGCGAGGAGTGCGGAACGTTTGACGTTAATTCCGCCTGCCCCGGCTGGATCGCAGCTTTTAATGCCGCTCAGAGTTTTATCGAATCAGGCAACGCAAAGCTCGTTCTAGTGGCGGGCGTTGAGTGCACATCCAACTTCGTTAACTGGGAAGACAGAGGCCAGTGCATCCTTTTTGGAGACGGAGCAGGCGCTGCTATCCTCAAGGCTGAGGAAGGCAAGCCGAACCAGTTCATCATGAGATCTTCCGGAAGGAGAATGGACTGCCTTCACTGTGATAATGCAATGCAGCCCGGTCGTAAGGATGAGGAAGGCTTTGCGGAACTCACAAAGTTCAACATGGACGGCCGTGAGGTATTCAAGTTTGCCGTAACTGAAGTTCCGAAGATCATCAGGGATCTTTCCGCCAAATACGGTTTCGAGTTCGAAGATATCGACTGGTTCGTACTGCACCAGGCTAACGCAAGGATCATTGAGGCAACTGCAAAGAAGCTCAAGGTGAGCCTCGATAAGTTCCCGATGAACATAATGAGAACAGGAAACACATCTTCTGCGAGCATCCCGGTGCTCCTCAAAGAGATGAAGGACAACGGACAGCTCAAGAGAGGCATGAAACTCGTTTTCGCGAGTTTCGGAGGCGGCCTCACATGGGATGCCAACTATATTGAATATTGATCTTGTAAAGGAGATTGATCATGACCAGAATCACGGATCTTATCGGAATCAAATACCCCATCTTCCAGGGCGGAATGGCCTGGGTAGCAGACTGGCACATCGCAGCTGCTGTAAGTAACGCAGGCGGTCTCGGCATCATCGGTGTCGGCGGTGCTGACGAGAACTGGCTCCGCGAGCAGATTAAGCTCTGCCGTGAGGCTACGGACAAGCCGTTCGGCGTAAACCTCATGCTCATGAATCCCAGAGCACCCGAGATCGCAAAGGTCATCGCTGAAGAGAAGGTAAAGGTAGTTACCACAGGTGCAGGTTCACCTGAGAAGTATATGGAAATGTGGAAGGAAGCAGGCATCATCGTCGTTCCCGTTACCGCAGGCGTTGCTCTTGCAAAGAGAATGGAGCAGTGCGGTGCTGACGCTGTCATCGCTGAGGGCACAGAGTCCGGCGGACACATCGGCGAAGCAACGACAATGACACTCGTTCCCCAGGTAGTTGACGCAGTTTCCATCCCCGTTATCGCAGCAGGCGGTATCGCTGACGGCAGAGGCGTTGCTGCAGCTTTCATGCTCGGCGCCGAGGGCGTACAGTGCGGAACGGTTTTCTGCGCTTGTGACGAAGTAAACGTTCACCAGAACTACAAGGACATGGTCGTTAAGGCAAAGGACAACTCCACAAGAGTTACCGGCAGATCCTACGGCCATCCCGTAAGACAGATCAGAAACGCTCTTTCCAACAAGTATCTTGAGATGGAGCAGAGCGGTGTAACCTTCGAAGAACTTGAGGGACTTACAGTAGGAAGTCTCCGTAAGGCTGTTGTCGAAGGCGATACAAAGCAGGGTACATTCATGGCAGGCCAGATCGCAGGTCTCATTAAGGAAGTCAGACCTGCTAAGGTCATCATCGAATCGATGTTTGAGGAAGCAGACAAGCTTCTTGGCAGAAAGTTGGAAGCATAATGAAGATCGCTTTTTGTTATCCGGGCCAGGGTGTCCAGCAGGTCGGAATGGCCGAAGCTTTCGTTAAGTCTGACGCGCGTTATCAGGATATGGTAGACGCTGCTTCAAAGGCTTCAGGCATCGACATGAACAAGCTCCTTTTCGAGCCCAACGAAGACATCAACATCACAGAATACACGCAGCCTGCACTTGTTACTGCATGCTGCATCATAACCGACGCTCTCCTTAAGGCAGGAGTTAAGCCTGAGGTTACAGCAGGCCTTTCGCTCGGCGAATACTGCAGCCTTTATGTTGCAGGCGCTTTGAGTTTCGAGGATGCCGTAAGGCTCACGAGGATCAGGGGAAGACTTATGTCTACCGCAGTTCCCGCAGGTGAAGGCTCAATGGCTGCAGTCATCGGTCTTTCTAAGGAGCAGGTCGAAAGCGTAACAGATACCATCGAAAACGTATGGCCCGCAAACTTCAACTGCCCCGGACAGATCGTCATCACGGGCAAGAAGGAAGCAGTAGCGGAGGCTATGCCCAAGCTTTCCGAAGCAGGTGCTCTCAAGGTCGTTGAGCTCAACGTTTCAGGACCTTTCCATTCACCTCTTCTCAAGAGCGCAGGCGAAGAACTCGCAAAAGAACTCGAAAATGTTGATCTTGGCGATCTCAAGATCCCTTATTTCGCAAACGTAAACGCTTCCGAGATTACTGATAAAGCTCAGATCAAGGGCCTTCTCAAGGAGCAGGTCTTTAGCCCCGTAAGGTGGGAACAGACCCTTTACGAGCTCGAAAAGATGGGCGTAGACACCATCGTTGAAGTAGGCCCCGGAAGGACCATCGCAGGTTTCGTCAGAAAGACGGTTCCGTCGATAAAAGTTATCGGTGTATCAACACCTGAAGACATAGAAAAAATACTCGAGAAGATCGGCTGATACAGGAGGAAATAACATGGCAGATGAAAGAAAAACGGCAATCGTTACAGGCGCATCAAGAGGCATCGGCAAGGCCATCGCGCTCAAGCTCGCAAAGAACGGATACAACATCGCTATAGTTGATGCATGCCCTCTCGAAAACAGCAAGGATGCTGAGAACGAAGTAAAGGCACTCGGAGTTGATGCTAAGGCATATCAGTGCAACGTTGCTGATTTCGCAGCTGTTGAAGAAACAGTTAAGCAGATCAATGAAGACTTCGGCGGTATCTACATCCTCGTTAACAACGCAGGTATCACGAGAGACGGACTCCTCATCAAGATGAGCGAGGAGAACTTTGATGCAGTTATCAACGTTAACCTCAAGGGTACGTTTAACTTCATCAAGCACGTTACTCCCATCATGATGAAGAAGAGAGAAGGAAGAGTCGTAAGCATTTCTTCCATCGTAGGCATCGAGGGCCAGGCAGGCCAGGTCAACTACTCTGCTTCAAAGGCAGGCGTTATCGGCATCACAAAGTCATGCGCAAGAGAATTTGCATCAAGGAACATCACATTCAATGCGATCGCTCCCGGATATGTTGAGACTCCCATGACTGCAGTTCTTACAGACAAGCAGAAGGAAGCTATCTTCGAACTGATCCCTCTCAAGAGATATGGTCAGCCTGAGGATATCGCTAACGCAGTTAACTTCCTTTGCTCAGAGGATGCTTCTTACATCACAGGTCAGGTCCTTTCCGTTGACGGCGGAATGCACATGTAATTAAAGATTTACGGAGAATAAGCAAATGGCAAACAGAGTCGTAATAACCGGTATGGGTGCTATCACACCTCTCGGAAACACAGTTGAGACTTTCTGGGAAGGTCTTAAGAAGGGAAAGGCTGCAACAGGCCCCATTACCAAGTACGATACGAGCAATTCCAAGATCAAGCTCGCATGCGAAGTTAAGGATTTCGATCCCCAGAACTACATGGACTTCAAGACGATGAAGCGTATGGAGCCTTTTGCTCATTTCGCTGTCGCTGCCGCTAAGGAAGCCATCGAGTCTTCCGGACTTGATATGACAAAAGAAGATCCTTACAGAGTAGGCGTCATCGTAAGTTCAGGTATCGGATCACTCCAGGCTCACGAAAGAGAGCAGGTAAGATACGAGAAGTCCGGCAAGATCGCTCCTATGTACATCCCGATGATGATCGCCAACATGGCATCTGCAAACATCGCGATCATGTACGGAATGAAGGGCATCAACACATGCGTGATCACGGCATGCGCAACAGGCGCTCACTCCATCGGTGACGCTTTCAAAGCCATCAAGTACGGCGATGCTGACGTAATGGTCACAGGCGGATGCGAGGCTTCTGTCTGCAAGACCGGCGTACAGGGATTTGCTGCTCTTACGGCTCTTTCAACAAACGAAGATCCCGAGACGGCATCAAGACCGTTCGACAAGAACAGAGACGGTTTCGTTATCGGTGAAGGTTCAGGCGTTCTCGTTCTTGAGAGCCTTGAGCATGCACAGGCAAGAGGAGCAAACATCCTTGCCGAGCTCGTAGGTTACGGTGCTACATGCGACGCTTACCACATCACATCACCTGCAGAGGATGGTTCAGGTGCAGGCGAAGCAATGATCATCGCCATGAAGGAAGCAGGCATCAAGCCTTCTGACATCGATTACATCAATGCTCACGGAACATCTACTCACCACAACGACCTTTTCGAGACACGCGCAATGAAGTACGCGTTCAAGGAAGACATTAAAAACATCGCGATCAACTCCACAAAGTCCATGATCGGCCATGTATTGGGCGGTGCAGGCGGAGTTGAGCTCATCACATGCGTCAAGTCCATCCAGGACGGCTACGTTCACGTTACCGCAGGCTCCAAGGAGACCGAGGGTGAGATGGATCTTGATTACACCTTCAATGAGCCTAAGAACCGCGATATCATATACGCTATGACAAACAATCTGGGATTCGGCGGACACAACGCTTCCCTGATCGTCAAGAAATTTTCTTAAGTAAGGGAGGTCCGTTCAAATGGCAGATAAGAACAACCGCACAGGTCTTACTCTCGAAGAGATGACAGCCCTTATCAAGGCAGTTTCCGAGTCAAACATCGACAGCTTCGATTACAAGGAAGGCGAGTTCTCGATCACGCTTCACACAGGCAGGAGCGGAATCCTGACAGCTTCCGCAAACGCAGCTAGCGCAGGCGCTTTCTCAGGTGTATCGATGGTCGACCTCAATAAGGCAATGGCTTTGGCTGCTGAGGCTTCGAGCGGTGCTGAAGACGAAGAGGAAGACGATGACGCATTCATCATCAAGTCACCCCTCGTTGGCACTTTCTATGCAGCTCCCGCTGCTGACGCAAAGCCTTTCGTAAAGATCGGCGACCGCGTAAAGAAGGGTCAGGTCCTTGCCATCGTTGAAGCAATGAAGATGATGAACGAGATCGAGTCAGACTGCGACGGCACGATCTCTGAGATACTGGTAACAAACGGTTCACCCGTTGAATACGGACAGCCGCTTTTCAGAATAAGCTAATACAAAAGGAGAATCAGTCATGGCTAATTCACTCGACACAATCGGAATCATGAAGATCATTCCGCACAGGCATCCCTTCCTCCTCATCGACAGGGTTGAGGACTACGTACCCGGCGAGTATGCCATCGCATATAAGAACTTCACATACGACGAGTATTTCTTCAGAGGACACTTCCCTGAATATCCCATCGTTCCCGGCGTTCTCACGGTTGAGGCTCTTGCCCAGACCGGCGCTGTCTGCATCCTCTCACAGGAGGAGTTCAAGGGCAGGATCGCTCTTTTCGCAGGCGTAGACAGATGTAAGTTCAAGGGTTCCATCGTTCCCGGTGATCAGGTAAGACTTGAGACAAGGATCACCGCAATGAAGAACACATTCGGTATTGGCGAAGCTGTTGCAACAGTAAACGGCAACGTCGTTGTAAAGGCAACACTCAAGTTCGCGCTTCTTCCCAAGGGCGCTGAAGCTTAATAAAGGCAGCATATGATAAAGAAAGTTCTGATAGCCAACAGAGGTGAGATAGCGGTCCGCATAATCAGGGCGTGCCGCGAAATGGGCATCGAGACGGTCGCGGTCTGTTCCGAGGCTGACAGGAATGCGCTTCATGCAATGCTTGCGGATCACACGATCTGCATCGGTCCCGCGCCTTCTTCAGAGAGCTATCTGAATATCAACCGCATAATCAGCGCAACGATGACATCCGGAGCGGACGCGATCCATCCGGGCTTCGGCTTCCTTTCAGAGGACGCGAGGTTTGCAAGGATCTGCGAGCGCTGCAACATCACTTTCATCGGACCTACTTCCGCCATGATCGCAGCTTCCGGCAACAAGGCCCAGGCTAAGAAGACCATGATGGATGCAGGCGTTCCCACGATCCCGGGAAGCGCTGAAGCAGCAAGAACAGTCGAAGACGGATTGAGACTTGCCGACATCGCGACATATCCCGTCATGATCAAGGCTGCTTTGGGCGGCGGCGGAAAAGGCATGAGAGTCGCAAGGACAAAGGACGTTTTCCAGCAGGCTTTCCTTACCGCGCAGCAGGAGGCAAAGAATGCTTTCGGCGACGGTTCAATGTATATCGAGCACTATGTCGAGCATCCCAAGCACATCGAGGTACAGATCCTCGCTGACAAGTTCGGCAATGTAGTTCATCTCGGCGAGCGTGACTGCTCGATCCAGAGAAACCACCAGAAGCTTGTTGAAGAGACACCCTGCGAGGCGCTCTCTGCCGAGAAGCGCAAGGAGATCTGCGAAGCTGCAGTCAAGGCTGCAAAAGCAGTAAATTACGAGAACGCAGGCACAGTCGAGTTCCTCCTCGAGCCCTCCGGAAACTTCTATTTCATGGAGATGAACACGAGGATCCAGGTCGAGCATCCGATCACAGAATGGGTAACCGGGATCGATCTCATCAAGGAACAGATCAAGATCGCTTCAGGCGAGAAACTCGGTTTCACTCAGGAAGACGTTGAGATCAAGGGTCACTCGATCGAAGTCCGCATCAACGCAGAAGACGCTGAGAACAAGTTCAGACCTTGTCCCGGAAAGATCAATCTCGCATACCTTCCGGGCGGCCAGGGAGTCAGGATCGATTCCGCAGTCTACAGCGGACTTGAGATCCCTCCGTTCTACGATTCAATGCTCGCAAAGCTCTCCGTATGGGCACCCACCCGTGAGGAAGCCATCAAGAAAGCACAGTCCGCTTTGGGCGAAGTGATCATTACAGGTATCAAGACGAACATCGACTACCAGTACGGCATCATCACGAGTCCGGAATTTGTTGCAGGAAACACAGACATCGATTTTATCGAAAAGTTCTCGAGGAAATGATCCGGGGTAACTCAAGATGGAATTAAGATATTTATTCAAGAAGACTAAGTCCGTTCCGGGTTCTGACAGCCCGAAAAACGAAGATCAGGGACCTCAGACACCGCAGGGCCTTTTCCATAAGTGCACCAAGTGCGGCGAGACCATTTTCTCTGAAGAACTCAAGAGAAACCTTTTCGTATGCCCGCAGTGCGGCGGATATTTCCGTATGTACGCAGGAACCAGGATCGACAGCATCCTGGATGACGGCTCATTCGAGGAATGGGACAGCGACATCAAGGAAATGAACCCTCTTAAGACTCCCGGTTACGAGGACAAGCTCGAAAGACTGCGCGAAAAGACATCTCTCGATGAAGCAGTCGTTACCGGCAAGGGCCTGGTCAACGGATATCCCGCATGCCTCGGCGTCATGGACTGCCGTTTCATGATGGCTTCCATGGGAAGCGTCGTAGGCGAGAAGATCACAAGGATGTTCGAGCGCGCAACTGAAGAAAAGCTTCCCGTCATCATCTTCACCGCTTCGGGCGGAGCGAGGATGCAGGAAGGCATCATCTCACTGATGCAGATGGCCAAGACTTCCGCTTCGATCAAGAGACATTCAGACGCAGGACTTCTTTACATTACGGTTCTGACCGACCCTACAACGGGCGGCGTTACTGCAAGCTTTGCAATGCTCGGTGACATCATCCTCGCTGAACCCGGTGCGCTCATCGGTTTCGCAGGTCCCAGAGTCATCGAGCAGACCATAGGACAGAAGCTCCCCGAGGGCTTCCAGCGTTCCGAGTTCCTTTTGGAGCACGGCTTTGTAGACGACATTGTCACAAGGACCGACATGAAGGATTATCTTACCGATATCCTCAAGTTCCACGCGGACAAGAGCGCTTTCAAGCCTGAAAAGGCTGATAAGATCAAGCTTCCCAAGCGTTCAGGCAAGCTTACTCCATGGGATAAGGTCATGATCTCCAGAGGCAAGGACAGACCTGTCGCTGAGGATTACATCAAAGAGCTTTTCCCTGATTTCATCGAATTCCACGGTGACAGATACGTAAAGGACGACAAAGCCATAATGGGCGGAATCGCTACATTTGCGGGCAAGGCAGTCACCGTTATCGCTGAGTCGAAAGGCCACGATACAAAAGAGAACATCGACCGCAATTTCGGCATGCCGTCACCTGACGGATACCGCAAAGCACTGCGTCTCATGAAGCAGGCCGAGAAGTTCGGAAGACCCGTTATCTGCTTTGTAGATACACCGGGCGCTTACTGCGGACTCGAAGCTGAAGAGAGGGGACAGGGCGAAGCAATCGCAAGAAACCTCTATGAGATGTCAGCTCTCAAGGTGCCCGTACTTTCGATCATCATCAGCGAGGCGGGCTCAGGCGGAGCTTTGGCCGTCGCTGTTTCAGACGAAGTCTGGATGCTCGAAAACGCTATCTACGCTATCCTTTCACCCGAGGGATACGCAAGCATCCTCTGGAAGGATTCAAAGCGCGCGTCCGAGGCTGCAGCTGAGATGAAGCTGACCGCTGAAGACATGAAAGATAAGAAGATCGTCGAAAAGATCATTGCGGAGCCTGAAAATCTTTGCAAAGATAATATAGAGACCGTCGTTATGCAGCTCAGGGAAGGAATCTCCGGATTCATCGGAAACAACCAGGGCTTTGACGGTGAGGAACTCGCGAAAAAGAGGTACGACAGATACCGGAGCTACTGATGGATATAGACCTTGCACTACAAAACATGCCGCTTGAAGATAAGGCAAGATTGATCTGCGGACGGTCGCCGTTTTCGATAGGGGGCATGGAGTGCGAAGGTACTGACATCCCGGTGCTTTATATCCAGGACGGCGGAACGGGCATCAATTTCGAACAGCTCTTCCAGGACCGTCAGGACGGCGAGGCTGAAGGCTTTTCGGCTGAAGAGATCCGCCGCGTTATCACTTTTTTCTATCATACTGACGAACTGACTGATCACGAGAATATACTCCGTGAGAAGGTATCCCAAAGACTGACTGAGATAAAAGGAAACATCACTTCCGCCCCAGGCTGTTATCCGCCGGGCATCCTTCTGGGTGCGACATGGAACCCTGAAACGGTGCGTGAAGTCTCATCGGCGTTGGGCATGGAAGCTCAGGCCTATAAGATCGGCATCCTTTTGGGAACACCCAACTGCAATCTTTTAAGGGATCCCAGGAACGGAAGGTTTTTCGAGGGTTATTCCGAAGATCCCTGTCTTGCCAAGAGCCTTGCGCCTCAAATGTGCAAAGGAGTAGAAGAGGCGGGAGTCGCTTCAAATGCCAAGCATTTCGCGTGCAACAACTTAGAGATAAACCGCGTCGGTATTGACGAAAAGATACCCGAAAGGGCCATCGAAGAACTCTATCTTCCTGCTTTCGGCGAGTGCTCCAAAGTCTCGTCCGTTTTCATGTCGGCATATGTTTCGATCAACGGAACCAAATGTACCGAGAACAAGTGGCTCCTGACGGGCGTCTTAAGAGATCGCTGGGGCTTTGACGGCACGGTCGTCACGGATTGGGCGGCCTGTACAGGAAAAGCGGGCGATTCGCTCGCGGCAGGAAACGACCTGTTCATGCCGGGTCCGTGGGATCACACCGACATCATTGCTGCGGTTAAGGACGGACGCGTATCGGAAGAACGCCTTGATGAAGCATGCAGAAGAGTACTTAAACTGATAGAACGGCACGCAGGCGTTTCCCTTCCTGACGGTTTCACCGATGCAGAATACGTTTCAAAAGGCAGAAAAGCAGCGTACGACGCTGCCTGCGAAGGCATCGTGATGCTGATGAATAAGGATGGAGCTTTCCCGCTAAAGGAAGGCAGCCATACTGTTTTCTTCGGCAAGAACCGTGGAAGATTCAGGGATTACGGCACTGGAAGCGCCCAGGTATTTACCGACAGGACGACCATCCTGCCCGATGAGCTTTCAAAGATCCCGGGATTTGAGAACATTACTTTTAACGATTGCGAAGCTTTCAGAAAGGGCGCGACTGCAGTCGTCATAGAGACGATGGATTCGAGCGAAGGAGCTGACAGGAAAGACCTGAAGCTCTCCGATGAGACCTGCCGTATCCTGGATAAGCTCATAAACGACCGCGGAACAGGCAGGATCTGCCTCATCCTTAACACTCCGGGTCCTGTGGAACTCGGAATCTATAAGACTGAGCTGGACGGTCTTTTCGCCGTATTCTACCCGGGCATGGAGGGCGGACGCGCAATGGCCGATATCATGACAGGACGGGTTAACCCTTCAGGCCGTCTGCCCGTGACGTTCCCCGAAAGGCTCGAAGACATCCCGTCTTACCTGAGCTATCCTGACAGCTTCAGCTGTGTTTACGGCGAGGGCATCTACGCGGGTTACAGGGGCTATCAAAAGAGCAAAGTGACCCCTCTTTTCCCCTTCGGATTTGGACTTTCATACACGGATTTCGAGATCAGTAAGATCACCTCGGAAGTCAATAACGGTAAGGTTTGTAACATTGTTACCGTAAAGAATACGGGCAGTCAGGCAGGCAAAGTTACGCTCCAGATCTATTCTCACAAGACGAGCCCTGACGTGGCCCGTCCTGAGAATGAACTCCGCGCGTTCGGAAAGGTCTTCCTTGAAGCAGGAGAGACCAAAACGGTCGAGCTGGTCTTTGATGCGACCGAACTTAAGTATTTCGATGCCGACCGCGGATCTTTCCTCCTTGAAGAGGGTGCTTACGAGATAAGATGCGGCTTTGACTGCGAAGTTCTCCCCGTAAGCAGCGTTATCAGGATCGATGACGGCTCACCCGAGCTTAAATGCGGTGTTTCCTGGCCATGCGGCAGGATCGCGCAGTATCCCGAGCTCGAAGAAGCCCTCAAAAAGGACGTTTTAGCCCACGGAGACGATTATGGCCTCTACCTTTCAGACTGCATCTACATGCCGTTCAAGCCGGTCTCGGAAATCTATCCGGATTCTTCGGATTTTGCGGATTTTATCTCGAAATGCCTTGAATTTCGCCATAAATAAACATAAATAATGCGAAAATCCTTTTTGTAGTGTATATTATATTATTGCAAAATTCTCGAAAGGATCTTTTCAGATGAGCCAATATGACTTTCTCATCGTCGGCGCAGGCCTTTACGGCGCTACTTTTGCGCGCCTTGCGGCAGACGGCGGGTACAAGTGTCTGGTCATTGACAGACGCGGACAGGTAGCCGGCAACGTTTATACGGAAAACGTCGGCGGGATCAACGTCCATAAATACGGAGCACACATTTTCCATACAAGTGACAAGGAAGTCTGGGACTTTGCGAACAGATTCGCCGAATTCAACCGTTACACGAATACCGTTGTAGCCAACTACAAGGGCGAGATCTATTCAATGCCCTTCAACATGTACACGTTCAATAAGATGTGGGGTGTCATCACTCCTGAAGAGGCAAGGAAGAAGCTCGATGAGCAGATCACTTCCGTCAAGATCGATGAACCCAAGAACCTCGAAGAGCAGGCTCTTTCACTCATCGGCCCCGACATCTACAACAAGCTCATCAAGGGCTACACCGAGAAGCAGTGGGGCAGGAAGGCAACTGAGCTCCCTTCTTTCATCATCAAGAGACTTCCGGTAAGGCTTACTTACAACAACAATTATTTTAACGACAGCTACCAGGGGATCCCCGTCGGCGGCTATACAAAGTGGATCGAGAACATGCTCGAGGGGATCGAAGTCAGGACGGGCGTTGATTTCCTTGAGAACAGGGAAGAGCTTTCCGCTCTTGCCGACAAGATCATCTATTCCGGCATGATCGACGAGTACTACGGCTACAGCCTCGGCACTCTGGAATACAGGAGTCTCAGGTTCGAGACCGAGTACATGCCTGACGTTGACGATTTCCAGGGCAATGCGGTCATCAACTACACTGATGCCGAGACGCCTTTCACAAGGATAATCGAGCACAAGCATTTCGAATTCGGAACCGGAAAGGGCACCGCGGTCACACGCGAGTATCCGGCAGAGTGGAAGAAGGGTGATGAGCCTTACTACCCGCTCAACAATGACAGAAATAACGACCTTTACCGCAAATATCAGGAACTTGCGTCGAAAGACGAAAAGGTCTGGTTTGGCGGAAGGCTCGGAAAATACAAGTACTACGACATGGACGATACTATCGCTGATGCCGCAGCCGACTATAAAAAGATCACGGAGTAAATCAATGAAGGCACTTAAGAAAATCCTTATCGGAATCGTTGCCGCAGCAGTAATGATGTCATCGGCAGCAACAGCATTTGCTGATGAGACCACTGCTCCTTCCCAGACACAGGGAACTACAGGCGAGTCAACGACTTCCACTTTCGACATCTCAAAACTGAGCTTTGACACAATGTACGGAAACCAGCTTCCTGATTTCCTCAATCACGAGTATTTTTACAACGGAGAGAAGATCCCGATCGTAGAATCAAACTACTACTTCCTCCTGACATTCCTTCAGCTCAGCCAGTACGCTGCATACGGATACTATCCGGCAACATCTGCTGGCTATCTTGACCTCGCTGCCACATACAAGGACGGAGACAAGGAGAAGACTTACGCAGAGTATTTCGTTAAGCAGGCTGAAGAATATCTCTACAGCACATGCATCTTCGTTGAGCGCGCAAAGGCTGCAGGCTTAAAGCTTTCAGACGAAGACAAGAAGGCCATCGACGCTGAGGTCAACGACAGGATCGAGCAGCAGGCTAAGCCCGCAGGAGTTTCACTCGACGTTATCCTGAAGCTCTATTTCGGACCCCAGTGCGACGAGAAGGCTTACCGTTCACTCCTTGAGAACGCTACACTCGCAGGCAAGTACTCTGAGAAATACGTTAAGGATTACAAGATCCCTGAAGATCAGCTCATGGTACCTAACATCAGATACGCTCTTTTCTACGCTCCGGGCGCTTCCGCTACTGACGAAGAAAAGAAGAAGGCTGAGACTGCCGCTAACGACATGCTCAAGAAGTGCAAGAACGTTGAAGACCTCAAGACACAGGCAGAAGCAGGAAAGACAGCCGGAACCGTTTACGATCAGGGCACTCTCACAGTTCCCAAGGGAAAGATGGTTTCCGCATTTGAGGACTGGGCATACGGCGCTTCACGCAAAGAGGGCGAGCTCGGCGTCATATACTCTCAGGATTACGGCTATTTCGTAGTCGGATATATGGGCAAGGCAAAGCTTGACGAGGAAGATCAGGAGTCGATCGCAAACGATGCAATGAACGCTGAGATCGAGAAAGAGATGCAGGAAAACAAGCATAACTTCCATACCGAGCAGAAGTACGGAGCTGCAAAAGCTGCTCCCACAGCTGTACCTGAACCGACAAGTGCAGTAGAGCCTTCAAACCAGGGCGGCGAGACAGCTCCCACGGCTCTTCCTACAGAGAGCGGAGTTACACCTGCCGACAACGGAATGTCCAATGTTCTCATCATCGTATTTGTTGCAATCGGCGGAGTTGCGATCGTTGCAGTAATCATCATCCTCATAATGAACTCCAAGGGTTCTGACAAAGACGAGTCTTCAAGCAAGAGCAAGACCTCATCTTCCAAGAAGAGCTCAAAGAAGGTCGTTGTCGAGGACGATGAGGATGAGGACGAAGACGACGAAGAGTACGAGGAAGAAGAGGAAGAACCTGAAGAGCAGGAAGATCTCTATTCCGGAATCTCTGAGGACGAAGAAGAGGCTGAAGAAGAAAAGCCTTCCAAGAAGAAAAAGAAATAAAGAATTACTACTAACCATTAAATAGAGGGGCATCAGTCAAAATGGAGATTACGACCGATCTGGTAAGATATCTCGAGGCATTGGGCAGGATCGAGCTTTCACCCGAGGATGAAGCCGGCATGCAGAAGGGCCTTTCAGATATCCTGGGCTATTTCGACAAGCTTAACGAACTTGACACGACAGGTGTTGAACCTCTGAGCCATGCGCTCGGCAGGAGCAACGTTATGCGTGAGGATAAAGTCTCTAACGGAGACATGAGAGATACTGTTCTTTCAAATGCTCCCGAGACTAAGGAAGGTACGATCCTCGTACCGAGAACGTTTGATTAAAGGGGCGGAAAAGATATGACATCAGAAGAGATCATCAGCCTTTCCGCGACCGAACTCGGCAAGGCGATAAAAGAAGGAAAGACCTCAGCGGTCGAGGCATGCCACGCGTATCTTCAGAGGATCGATGAAAGGGACGGCGAGTATAACGCATATATCACCGTTCTTACCGAAGAGGCTCTCAAGCGAGCTGCGCAGGTAGATGCCGACATTTCAGCTGGCAAGCTCACAGGCCCTCTCGCAGGCGTTCCCATTGCAGTTAAGGACAACATCTGCACCAAGGGCGTTCTTACCACATGCGGCTCAAAGATGCTTTCAAACTTCGTTCCTCCTTATGACGCAACTGTCGTAAAGAAGATCGAAGAAGCAGGAATGGTCATCATCGGCAAGGTAAACATGGACGAATTCGCCATGGGTTCCACCACAGAGACCAGCTATTTCGGACCTACTATCAACCCTCACGGGATCAATAGGGTTCCGGGCGGATCATCAGGCGGCTCGGCTGCTGCAGTTGCTGCAGACCTCGCGCCCATCGCGCTCGGTTCTGATACAGGCGGATCCATCAGACAGCCTTCATCTTTCTGTGGCGTAACCGGATTAAAGCCTACATACGGCAGCGTTTCACGTTACGGTCTCGTTGCTTTCGCATCCTCTCTCGACCAGATCGGACCGATCGCAAAGAACGCCGAAGATGCTGCTGCGCTTTATAACATCATCTGCGGTGCAGATCCCAAGGACCAGTCTTCTTCTGAAGAAGCCAAGACTGTTGATATTCAGGCTATCGATAACTTCTCTCTCAAGGGAAAGAAGATCGGTCTTCCCGAAGAATATTTCGGTGACGGTATCGATGCAGAAGTAAGGGAAAAGGTTAACGCTGCGATCGAAGTCCTGAAGGGCCTCGGCGCTGAAGTCGAGACATTCTCTTTTCCGATCGCCGAATATGCCATCCCGACATATTACATCATCGCCTGCGCGGAAGCGTGCTCAAACCTTTCACGTTACGACGGCATCAAGTACGGCTACCGTCCCGAAGGCGACATCGATCTTACGCAGCTTTACATCAAGTCCAGGAGCGAAGGCTTCGGACTCGAGGTCAAGAGAAGGATCATGCTCGGCAACTTCGTTCTCTCGTCCGGATACTATGACGCATACTACAACAAGGCTCTCCAGGCAAAAAACCTGATCAAGCAGTCTTTCGACAAGGCCTTTGAGAAGTATGACATCATCGCCGGACCCGTTGCGCCGACACCGGCACTCAAGGCAGGAGAGAGCCTTTCTGATCCTCTCAAGATGTATCTTGGAGACATCTGCACGGTTCTCATCAATATCGCAGGACTTCCCGCGATCTCCGTACCGTGCGGAGAAGCAGGAGCTGAGAAGCTTCCGGTAGGTCTCCAGTTGATCGGAAAGCCGTTTGACGAAGCAAACGTATTAGGCTTTGCAGCGGCATATCAGAAGAATCAGTAAGGAACAAGGGCAGGGAAAAGATATGAAAGATTATGAAATGGTTATAGGGCTCGAGGTACACTGCGAGCTGTCGACCGAATCGAAGATCTTCTGCGGGTGCTCAACGAAGTTCGGAGGCGCGCCCAATACACATGTCTGCGAGGTTTGTTCGGGTATGCCCGGAACATTGCCGCAGCTCAATACAAAAGTAGTTGAATATGCCGTTAAGGCCGGCCTCGCCCTCAACTGCGAGATCACGAGAAAGAACAAGTTCGACCGTAAGAACTACTTCTATCCCGACCTTCCGAAAGCATATCAGATATCGCAGCTTTACTACCCGATCTGCAGGAACGGTCATGTTGATATCAAGACAAGCGCAGGCACCAAGTCCATCGGCATCCATGAGATCCACATGGAAGAGGACGCCGGAAAGCTCGTCCACGATCCCGTTACAGGAATGACGATGGTCGACTTTAACCGCTGCGGAGTTCCGCTCCTCGAGATCGTCAGCGAGCCTGATTTCAGGAGCGCCGAGGAAGTTATCGCGTACCTTTCCAAGCTTCGCGACACTATGCAGTACCTCGGAGTTTCCGACTGCAAGATGCAGGAAGGCTCCATGCGCGCAGACGTCAACCTTTCCGTAAGACCGAGAGGCCAGAAGGAGTTCGGCACAAGGACCGAGATGAAGAACATTGCTTCCTTCAAGGCGATCGAGCGCGCCATCGAATACGAGAGGGAGCGCCAGATCGACCTTATCGAGGAAGGCAACGAAGTCGTTCAGGAGACAAGACGCTGGGACGACGAGAAGGAATATACCTATGCGATGAGATCAAAGGAGAATGCACAGGATTACAAGTACTATCCTGATCCTGACCTCATGCCCATCGAGATCTCCGATGAATACTTAAGCGAGATCAAGGCAGGTCTTCCTGAGTTTGCAGACCAGAAGAAGGCACGTTATATCGAGCAGCTCGGACTCCCCGAATATGATGCGGACATCATTACCGCAAGCCCTGCGCTCGTAAAGGTTTTCGAGACTGCCTGCGAAGTTACGAATGCGCCCAAGGAAGTCTCCAACTGGCTCATGACCGACCTGCTCAAGCTGTGCAAGGATGCAGCCGTTGCAGTCGATGACATGAAGTTTGACGGCAAGTCTCTGGGCGTCATCATCAAGATGGTCCAGGACGGAAAGATCAACCGTAAGTCAGGACGCAAGGTTCTTGAGGAAGTCTTCATGAACGGCGTTGATCCGGAAAGCTACGTTAAGGAAAACGGACTTGCTCAGGTCTCTGACGCATCTGCGATCGAGCCCATCATCAAGGAAGTCTTAGATGCCAACCCGGGCCCTGTTTCCGAGTACCTCGCAGGAAAGGAAAAGAACTTCCAGTTCCTCGTAGGCCAGTCGATGAGGGCTCTCAAGGGTAAGGCTGATCCTCAGGCCGTAAGAACAACACTCGAAAAGCTTTTGGGTGAAATGAAATAATGGGAAAAACAATAGCTGAGATACTGCTTGTAATCTTTTTCGTCATAGTGAACGCATTCTTCTCCGGCACGGAGATGGCGGTCATCTCACTGAGTGACGCCAAGATGCGCAAGATGGCCGAGGAAGGCCACAAGAAAGCGAAAAAGATAGTTAAGTTTATCGATAACCCCGGAAACTTCCTGGCTACGATCCAGGTCGGCGTAACGCTCGCAGGATTCCTGTCATCCGCTTTCGCTGCAAACAGCTTTGCGTCTAAGCTCGCAGAACTGGTAGATCCCGCGGGTTCATACAAGTGGCTTGAATCATTTTGGACGGTCATCATCACCGTCGTACTCTCATACTTCTCACTCGTTCTGGGAGAGCTCGTTCCCAAGCGCGTCGCTCAGAACAATCCCGAGAAGTGGGCTTTTGCTGCTGTAGGAGTAGTAGGTTTCTTCGGCGTTATCCTAAAGCCGTTCGTTCTCTTACTGACAGCTTCAACTAATGTTATCCTCAAGCTTTTCAAGATCTCACCGACCCACACCGATAAGACTGTCACTGAGGAAGAGATCCGAATGATGGTCGACGTCGGTTCGGAATCCGGCAACATCGAGGACTCCGAAAAGGAAATGATCGACAACGTCTTCGAGTTCAACGACAAGGAAGTCTCGGAGATCATGACCCACAGAAAGAAGATCGTATCGCTCCCCATCGATGCCGAGTTCAGCGAGGTTATGAGGGTAGCGCGCGAAGAGAAATATACAAGGATCCCTGTTTACGAAGACACGATCGACGACATCAAGGGAATACTCCACATAAAGGACCTTATCGGCATCATGCCGCCTGATGAGGAGCATCCGTTTGTCCTTGAGAAATTCATCAGAGAGCCCTTGTTCGTTCACGAGACACGTAAGATCTCGTCTCTCTTCGGCGAGATGAAGACCTCCGGCATGCAGATGGCCGTCATCATCGATGAATACGGCGGAACGATGGGTATCTGCACGATCGAGGATATGTTAGAAGAACTCGTAGGAAACATCACCGATGAGTTTGACGATGAGGAGCAGTCCTTCGTCAAGCTTTCAAACGGCGATTATATCGTCGCGGGCGACATGACGCTGAGCGACCTTGAGGACGAGCTTGATACAGAGCTTACCGACGAAGAGTACGATACCATCGCAGGTCTCGTCATCCAGCTTCTCGACAGGGTTCCGGAAGAAAAGGAAAAACCGATCGTTCATTATAAGAATCTCGACATCAAGGTCCTGAAGATCGAGGACCGCGCGATCGCAAAAGTTCTCATCCATGTCAACAAGCCGGTAGTAAATGACGAAGAATCCGGCGAAAAAGATTCAGACCGGGAAAATAATGATGTTAAAAAAGAAGATTGATCTTATACTTTACGACCTCGACGGCACGATCCAGGATTCCGTGCCTCTTATCCTCGAGTCATTCCACAAAGCTTATGAGATAGTCTTAGGCGAATGCCCCAGAAGCGATGAAGACCTGATGAGTTATATCGGAAGGCCTCTTACCGTTTCGTTCGAAAGGCACGACAAAGAGACTGCCGAGAAGCTTACGGAAGCTTATCTCACATACAACAAGAAGAGGATGCTCGAAGGAGTAATCCCGCTTTTCCCCGGTGTAAAGGAAGGCCTTGAGAACATAAAGAACTTGGGCTACAGGCAGGGCATTGTTACTGCCAAGCGCCGTGATTCGGCCATGATCACCATAGACATGCTCGACATCGCGAAGTACTTTGACGTGATGATATTCAGCGAGGACACCAAGCGTTCCAAGCCCCACGGCGATCCGTTGATCGAAGCGGCAAAGCGCCTGGGAGTTACTGACATGAGCACGGTCCTTTATGTCGGAGATGCCGGATCAGACCTTCTTTCCGCAAGAGACTGCGGTGCTTCTTTTGCTCTGGTCGACTGGACGTTGATGCCGAAAGACGAGATCGGAAAGCTCGGTCCGGACTACGTAATATCCTCATTAGACGAGATTCCTTGCATTATCAAGGGCACCGAATTATAATTAGGCTTGCATTTTTGCGCACACATATATTTATTTTTATATAAGGCAGGAAATTGGTATGGCAAATTCAACGAAGAAGTCTAAGTCCGGCAAGAAATCCAAGGCTAAGCTTGTACTTGGTTTAGTAATTGCCGTAATGGTTCTTTTTGTAGCGGGTTACTTTGTTTACCTCTCCGGAATCATTCCGCAGCTCCTGCCCGGCATGACCATCACAGAGACAAAGGATGGAGCTACCGTAAAGGTTAAGGACCTTTCTGTTCATGAGACAAATTACTACTTCATGAACATCTACAGCATGTACTCACAGTACGGCATGATCTCTTCTGAATCTCTTGATACGGTATTCAATTCAACAACAGGTCAGACATACCGTGAATATCTGCTTTCACAGGGCGCTGAAGAGGCAATGAACAATGTCCTCATGGAGCGTGAGGCTGATTCAAAGGGCTTCCGCGAAATGTCAGCTGCCAACAAGGCTGCAAAAGATGAGCTCGAGAGCCTCCGCGGCATGGCACAGCTCTACGGCTATCCCACACTCGACGGATATATCTCTGCCCAGTACGGAATCGGCATGACATCCAGACTCTACAGACAGTGCATGGTAAGAGGCCTCTATGCTGACGAGTACCAGCAGTACATCTCACAGTTCGATCCTTCCATCGTTCCCACAGATGATTCTCTTAACGAAGCATACAAGGCAAATCCTGCTTCTTACGACAATGTTGATTTCAACTACTACCTCGTTACAGCTGCCACAAAGGACGGCAAGACTGATATCGAAGGCGCAAAGAAGGATGCTCAGTGGATCTCTGACAAGTCAACAGACGCTAAGTCTTTCAGAAGCGCTGTCATGACATACCTCAAGGGCAAGGGCGACACCGAGGCTCTTAAGGAATATGAGAACGATGCTGATCCTACAGCAGTAAACGACATGACAAAGTCTTCCGTTGAGCAGTACTACGATGCAAATCTCGCTGCTTTCCTTTTCGCTGAGGGAAGAAAGGCTGGAGACAAGACAGTCGTTGAGACTAAGACAGGCGCTTATGTCGTCATCCTTAACAGCAGAAAGCTTGACGAGACCAAGGAAGTTACTTACAGAACACTTACTCTTAATAACGATGCAAAGAACGGCAAGGAGCGTACAGACGAGCAGATCGCTTCTGACGCTAAGGCTCTCGCAGAGAAGGCAGCCCAGCTTGCTCCTGCAGGAATGTCCTCACTTGATTTCTACAAGCTCGTTAAGGCTAACTCAAACGACAAGGACGAGATGATGGACGGCGGTTATGTTGCAGGCGAGACCAAGGCCGATATGACAGAGGCTGAGGACGGCAAGGAAGTCGATGCACAGACAAAGGCTGTTGCTGAATGGCTCTTCGATGATGCACGCAAGGCAGGCGACGTTTATGTCAAGACTGCTTCCGACAACAGAACAGTTACCATCTACTTCTATGAGAAGTCTTCTCCCGCTTGGATGGGCGAAGCCAGAAACGCTAAGATCACAGAGAACGTCAACAAGCTGAAGGAGACCCTCAAGGCTAATAACCCTCAGTACGTTGTCAATTCCGATCTTGTCAAAAAATTTATTTACGGCAAGAGAACATAACAAATTAGGATATTAGAGGGACCTTGACGGTCGATCTGAATGCCGGCGGTGAAAAATAACCGTTGACAGATTTTGCAATCATCTATATAATTCTTTATTGCGTCATAATGGGTTAGGGGCATTATGCCCTTTTCGCTTGACGGGAAGAGCCTTTTGTGTTAAATAAATAGGCTTTTTCAACGTAATAACTGCTTAAACTTAGGTTTTTTAAGCTTTGTGTGAGGTGATTCGTTAGTCATGGTCCATTCCGTAAAACAAGGCAAGACAGAGAGGCAGTCGTATTCCAAGATCAACGAAGTAATCGAGGTGCCCAACCTTATCGACAACCAGAGACAGTCTTATCAATGGTTCATCGATGAGGGAATGCAGCAGATTTTCGACGAGATCTCGCCGATTACTGACGAGCAGGGCAAGTACGAGGTTTATTTCGTAGACAAGGTCTTCGATCAGGACAACCCGTGTGATCCTACCGGTAAAGAGAACGAGAAGAGCTCTTCCAGCAGGAAAAACAAGGTCCAGCCCAAGTATTCCAAGTCTTTCATCATCGACAGCTGCAAAAAGAACGACAGCAACTATGCTGCTCCGCTGTACATCAACCTTCGTCTGCGCAACAAGGTAGACGGAACGGTTACCGATGAGCAGGCTTTCGTTGGCAACTTCCCTATCATGACTGATCAGGGAACCTTCATCATCAACGGCGCTGAGCGTGTCGTCATCAACCAGATCGTAAGATCACCCGGAGCTTACTACGGTGAGACCAGGAGCAAGATGGGCAACAGGCTTCTTTCCGCTGAACTCATTCCTTACAGGGGATCCTGGATCCTCATCGAGGAAGATGAGAAGGAGAGCAAGGTCGGCATCAAGGACAAGGGTTCCAAGGATGGCGAGCCTGACGAATATAACCTTATATATATAGTAGTAGATAAATCCCATAAGATTTCTCTGCCTGTATTCCTCAGATGCTTAGGCCTCGTTACGAACGAGGACATCATCAACATGTTCGGTGATGAAGAGTGCCTCAGGATGACACTTGAGAAGGATGAGACAAAGGACGCTGAGGATCCTCAGACCGCTGCTTATGCCGAGTTCTTCAAGAAGGTAAGAAACAACGAGCCTTTCACAGTTGAGAACGCAAAGAACATTCTCAACAAGACATATTTCGATTCTCTCAGATATGACTTAGAGCGCGTCGGTATCTTCAAGGTAAACAAGAAGTTCCGTCTCTCCGGCAGAATCGTCGGACAGAAGACAGCTGAGGATGTTACTTCCGAAGACGGTGAAGTCATCGTTAAGAAGAACACTGTCATCTCTGCTGAGATTGCTAAGAAGATCGAGGACGCAGGCGTTATCTCCTGCCTCATCTATCCTAAGAAGCTCGTTAGGGCTGCTGACGAGGATGAGTTCGACGATACACCTCTCAAGGTTATCGGCAACGGAAGAGTTGATGCTGATACTTACATCAGAAACAGCTTCGCTAAGAAGGACCTCAAGAACTTCGACATCAACAATACACCTATCAATGAGGACGTAAGAGTTTCCGTTCTCCGTGAGATCATCGAGCAGGTAAGAGAAGGCGGCAAGTCCGACATCTCCGCAAGACTCGAGGCTGAGCTCACAGAGCGCAAGGCTGACCTTATGCCCAGAAACCTCACTGTTGACGATATCTACGCATTCGTTTCCTACTTCCTCGGACTCCACCGCGGAATCGGTAAGGTCGACAACATCGACCACCTCGGAAACCGTCGTGTAAGAAGTGTCGGTGAGCTCCTCCAGAGCCAGCTCCGCACAGGTATCGCACGTGTTGAGAAGAACACAAGAGACAGGATCTCCCAGATCTCTTCAAAGGAAGGCGAAGTCGTAACAGCTACGAGCCTTGTTAACACAAGACCTCTCTCGGCTTCCTTCCGTGAGTTCTTCGGTTCTTCACAGCTTTCAGCTTTCGCTGACCAGAACAACCCTCTGGCTGAGCTTACGAACAAGAGAAGACTTTCCGCTTTAGGTCCCGGCGGTATCTCCAGAGAGCGTGCCTCAATGGAAGTCCGAGACATCAACCCTACACACTACGGACGTATGTGTACGATCGAGACACCGGAAGGTCAGAACATCGGTCTCATGACCTCACTCGCTATCTATGCACGTATCAACAAGTACGGCTTTATCGAGACTCCTTACCGCAAGTACGACAAGGAGAACAAGGTCATCACTGATGAAGTCAGATACATGGCTGCTGACGAAGAGGACGATTACAATATCGCTCAGGCTAACGAGCCTATCGACGAGAACGGCAGATTCGAGAACAAGAAGGTCGTTTGCCGTCACTTAGACCAGTTCCTCCAGCTCGATCCCGAAGAGATCGATTACATGGACATCTCGCCTAAGCAGCTCGTTTCAGTTTCTACGAGCCTTATCCCGTTCCTCGGAAACGACGACGCTAACCGTGCTCTCATGGGCTCGAACATGCAGCGTCAGGCCGTACCTCTCATCAAGCCTGAAGCACCTATCATCGGTACAGGTATGGAATACCGTGCCGCTAAGGACTCCGGTGTTTGCGTAGTCGCACCTCACGACGGTGTCGTAAGCTACGTATCCGCTGACAGGATCGAAGTAACAGCTAAGGACGGCAGCGTTGATACATTCATGCTTGCTAAGTATCAGAGATCCAACCAGAGCACATGCATCAACCAGAGACCTATCGTTGCCATGGGCGACAAGGTCAAGGCAGGTGATACGATCGCTGACGGTCCTGCTACAGACGAAGGCGAGCTCGCTCTCGGTAGAAACGTTCTCATCGGCTTCACCACGTGGGAAGGTTACAACTACGAGGACGCTGTTCTTGTTAACGAGAGAATCGTAAGAGACGACGTTTATACATCTATCCACATCGAGGAGCATGAGTGCGAAGCCAGAGAGACAAAGCTCGGACCTGAGCAGATCACAAGAGAAGTTCCTAACGTTGGTGACGATGCACTTTCCAACCTCGACGAGAACGGTATCGTAATGATCGGTGCCGAGGTCAAGGACGGAGACATCCTCGTTGGTAAGGTTTCACCTAAGGGTGAGACAGACCAGACAGCTGAAGAGCGTCTCTATAAGGCAATCTTCGGTGAGAAGGCAAGAGACGTTAAGGATACCTCCAAGAGAGTTCCTCACGGCGGTTCCGGTGTCGTTGTCGATGTCGTTGTTTCCACAAAGGAGACAAACGGCAACCTCAAGAACGGCGTAGACAAGCGTGTACGTGTATACGTAGCTCAGAAGCGTAAGCTTTCTGTCGGCGATAAGATGGCAGGACGTCACGGAAACAAGGGTGTCGTCTCCAGGATCCTTCCTGAAGAGGATATGCCTTTCCTCCCTGATGGTACGACACTTGATATCTGCCTCAACCCGCTCGGCGTTCCTTCACGTATGAACATCGGTCAGCTCCTCGAGGTTCACCTCGGTAGAGCAGCCAAGGCACTCAACTGGAAGATCGCTACACCTGTATTCGACGGCGCAAACGAGAACGATATCGCTGACGCTTTCGAACTCGCAGGAATCGATTCAGACGGTAAGACCATCCTCTACGACGGACGTACCGGTGAGCCTTTCGAGAACCGCGTAACAGTCGGTGTAATGTACTACATGAAACTGCACCACCTTGTCGACGACAAGATGCACGCAAGATCCACAGGACCTTACTCACTCGTTACACAGCAGCCTCTCGGCGGTAAGGCTCAGTTCGGCGGACAGAGATTCGGAGAAATGGAAGTTTGGGCACTCGAAGCTTACGGTGCTGCTCATACCCTCCAGGAGATCCTCACAGTCAAGTCCGACGATATCGAAGGACGTTCAAAGACCTACGATGCCATCATCCGCGGCAAGAACATCCCCGAGCCTGGTATTCCGGAGTCGTTCAACGTCCTCGTTAACGAGCTTAAGGCTCTTGCACTCGACGTAAGAACATACACGGATGGTAAGGAATATATCGCTGAGGAGAAGACATCTCTCGACACCTACAGCGAAATGGACGAGCACACACGCCTCTCACTCGACGGTGAGGACGCAGAGTCGCCCGCAGATATTTTCAGCTCCGGTTTCGTTGAAGCTGACGAGCATGGAAACATCATGGAAGAGGATGTCGATGATTTCGGCGACGATTCCGGCGACGACGATGATATGTAAAGGAGAGCTCGATACATGAACGATACAAATCATCTTACAAAAATAAGCATCCAGCTCGCTTCTCCCGAAGTTATCAAGAGCTGGTCGCACGGCGAAGTAAAGAAGCCCGAGACGATCAACTATCGTACACAGAGACCTGAAGTAGACGGTCTCTTCTGCGAGAAGATCTTCGGACCCACAAAGTCATGGGAGTGCCGCTGCGGTAAGTACAAGAAGATCAGATTCAAGGGAATGATCTGCGACAAGTGCGGAGTCGAAGTCACAAAGAACACTGTTCGCCGTGAGAGACTCGGTCACATCCAGCTCGCAGCTCCCGTATCTCACATCTGGTACTTTAAGACACAGCCTTCAAAGATCGGCACACTGCTCAACCTCACAGTTAAGCAGCTCGAGAGCGTTCTTTACTATTCAAAGTTCATAGTACTCGATCCGGGTAACTTTGAAGAGACAGGTCTTACCAAGATGGAGATCATCACGGAAGATCAGTACAAGGCTATCAAGGCTAAGTGCGGCAAGAATTCCTTCGACGCAAGAATGGGCGCTGAGGCTATCAAGATCCTCCTCCAGGAGATCGACATCGACGGCATCATCGAAGAGCTCAATTCCGAGAAGGCAGGTTCTGTCAGCACACAGAAGAGACTCAAGATCAACAAGAGACTTGAGATTGCTGAAGCTTTCAAGGCATCCGGCAACAAGCCTGAGTGGATGGTCCTTGACGTAATTCCGGTACTTCCTCCGGAACTCCGTCCTATGGTTCCGCTCGACGGCGGCCGTTATGCTACATCTGACCTTAACGACCTCTACAGAAGAGTTATCGGAAGAAACAACCGTCTCAAGAAGCTCCTCGACCTCGGCGCACCCGAGATCATCGTAAGGAACGAGAAGAGAATGCTTCAGGAAGCTGTTGACGCTCTTATCGACAACGGCCGTCACGGCACACCTGTTAAGGGTTCAACTTCCGCTACGAGCAATAGACAGCTCAAGTCACTTTCTGACATGCTCAAGGGTAAGCAGGGCCGTTTCAGACAGAACCTTCTCGGTAAGCGTGTTGACTACTCCGGACGTTCCGTTATCATCGTCGGACCTGAGCTTAAGATGCATCAGTGCGGTCTCCCTAAGGAGATGGCTCTTGAGCTCTTCAAGCCCTTCGTAATCAAGAAGCTCGTTGAGATCAACGACAAGCTCAACATCAAGACTGCAAGAAAGCAGGTTGATGAGAGAGTACCTGAGGTTTGGGACATCCTTGAAGAGATCATCATGGATCACCCCGTTCTCCTCAACCGTGCTCCTACACTCCACAGACTTTCTATCCAGGCATTCGAGCCTGTACTCGTAGAAGGCCGTGCCATCAAGCTCCACCCGCTCGTCTGCACAGGCTTCAACGCTGACTTCGACGGTGACCAGATGGCTGTTCACGTACCTCTCTCCGCAGAGGCACAGGCAGAGGCAAGATTCCTCATGCTTTCTACAAACAACCTCCTCAAGCCTCAGGACGGTAAGCCGGTTACAGTTCCTACACAGGACATGATCCTCGGCTGCTACTATCTGACAATGGAGATCGAAGGCGACAAGGGCGAAGGCATGGTATTCTCATCTCTCGATGAGGCTATGATGGCTTACCACGAGCACCAGCTCACGCTCCACTGCATGATCAAGGTCCGCATTACAAGAGAGATCGACGGTGAGGAAGTTACAGGTCTTGTCGAGTCCACACTCGGAAGATTCATCTTCAACGAGATCGTTCCTCAGGACCTCGGATTCGTTGACAGAAAGAAGCCCGAGAACCGTCTCA